>Ga0123355_10001900_pt1 | contig 29366 bp, 34 predicted proteins | sample TergutEmb28metaG_3_FD_89872 | JGI IMG/M metagenome (GOLD analysis project Ga0123355, IMG submission 89872) | Embiratermes neotenicus P1 segment gut microbial communities from Petit-Saut dam, French Guiana - Emb289 P1 | ecosystem: Host-associated > Arthropoda: Insects > Digestive system > Gut ... | reverse complement strand
TCAAATGGGAATCTGGAGCCTGGGCAGTTAGCTCTGGTGCGTGGGGTAATCTCAAAATGCCCAACAATATGATTGCGGTTTATGGGTATCGTTGCACCCCAAATACTTTTAACCTCATTACGAATATGTGAATATAACTGCAATGCCGCTTGAAGTTGTGGGGGTGTTAAAGCCCCGCCCGTTTCATGAAAGCGCCCTTCAAAACCAATGCTAATTGTAAAAGAATTCGCATTAACACTACGTTCTCTGACCATCGCCAAAGTAGATAAAATATTGCTTCGGCTATCATTTGAATTACCACTAGTGCCATTTGCCCATGCAGTATCACGAATAGGCACACATTGTGTGATTATTCCAACTTGCGAAACCATAAAATGATAGGATACTTGCGCCGTAGGGTTTAAAACCCAGTTAATAGACCCTGGGAACGCCCCATCGGTGATATGGTTTACAATCATGTCTGGAATCCAGCCCCCGCGCCCCCTTGTGTGGTTTGGGGAAAATCTTTGTATAATGTTCATGTCATCTGCCCCCCTAATTCTAATTGCATAGAGTTAGGGATTGGTGCGTTTGGATGGTCTACCCCTTCTACCCAGTGCGTACCATCCCACCGAACTCTATACCACGCCACTCCGTTATTATCAGGCGGTATGGGTATAGTTATTTCATCTTCGCTTGGCTCATAGCCATCTGGTTTAGGTGCAAATCTTTCACTTTCCCAAATCACAAAACCATTTTCATCAATAGGATACACTAAAGTCATGGAAAGTCACCCCTCTACGGTAGTATTCTGTATACTATATTAAACGATATCCATCCAATCTGTTCTCTAGGAAAAGCACCAAACAACTGCACTATCCCATTGTGGTGTACAGCAAAACCTGTCACTTCCCCATGTGCAGTAAGAGTTGTACCAATAACGCGCCTTGGTGGTCTGAACCCAGCGGGCAATACAGTTATATTGTTTGCAATAACATCAGGAGTAGCATTCACAGGGGGCTGAACCAATCCATTTAGTTCACAGAAATCGCCCACCCTAGTGTAGCCCAAATTAAACTGACTGATGACTGAAACAACCGCCAACCTTCTTGTAATAGGCATTCGTTAAACGCATCAAGCGTATCAACGGTACTGACACGTCGCCATTGGTTAAAAACGCTTGGCTGTTCCGTCCCCGTGCGTACAAATACTCCATTATTGAGGCGTGGTACAATAGTTTGCGTTACACGTGGAGCATTTGCAGTTGGGATACCCCACGGTGCAACAGACAATGCAAATGCACTATTCACTGAAGGGGGACGATTTTGTATTGTATGGGATGCTAAATCAGTTCGCACAAAATAATTGCCTGGCTCCCAATAGTCGTTAAGATTTGCGTTCGGAGGCATTTCGATACCTGTAATTAATGTATCTATACGTTGTTCTATATCAGAAATTTCTACAGCACTGGCGAAACCTGTATGCCCACTATTTTCAAATTCAAGGTTGTTAAGCTCTGCATGAAACATTGTGCCGTCTGTGTTGCCCTGTTTGCCTTGCGGAATACTAAAGTTAAACACAGCTTCACCAGCTGTACCCACATTCTCAACAATAACAGGAGTATTGGGCAAACCAGTTGTTACTTCACCCACTTCAATAGTAGCGGCTTTTCCTTGTGGAATATCAAAATCCAACTTAACATCATATTCGTTTCCGCTATTAGTAACAGTTACGGAGCTATCTGGTAGAACAGTATTAACTTCACCAATTTTAATAGTTGGGCTACTAGGTAAATCAATATCAAAAACGGCATTGTAAAGTGTTCCAGAATTTCTTATATCAGCTTTACTTCCAGCGGACAACATTGTTATTTCACCAATCTGAATTGTAGCCGCATCACCTTTAAGCCCTGGGTAAATCCATAACTGCCATGGATTATTTGGTGATTCAGGCATAGGAGGAATCTGTAAACCCGTTTCCCATGACGTGTACATAAATACCGCATAACCCGTATCTATTCTAAAAATAACAGTGTCATACCTTTGATAATCGTCTATTTCCGCGCTCCAATGCCCACGTGGGTTATTTGTGCCTGGCTCTCCTCTTGCACCACGAATACTACGACGCTCAACGAATGATGAATCTGCCACAGCTTCATGAACACGCTCAAGTACCGTACCCATAACCCTATCTTCACCCGCAACAAACAAAAAAGGTGTTTCAACTTCGCTTAACACAACAATTGAATCACCAACTCTAACGCCCATATCATGCAGTTGTTGGGCGGTGCTTGGTTCGCTTATGGGGATAAAATGCCTTCCTGTTCGTCCTCGGTTCGGGTCTATTCCCTTCCAGCGGTTGTGAGTTCTATCCCAAAAGAAATAACGCCCTTCACATTCACTACCCACCCAAAAACCGCCATTAAGATTACTGCCATCTGGAAATGCCGCTAAAAGCTCAGATTCAAATTCAAAATATCCTAAAATATTTAAACGTGGAAACTCCTCATAAAGACGTATTGCACCTTCAAGCAGAGCTATAGCCCTTTGAAGCGCATCAAACTCCGTTAAACTCTCAACGATATGGCGTGATAAAATATCCGCGCCTACAAGAAACGTGAAAGACAACGTTGTTATTCGTTCATTTTCATGCCCATATAATGCCACTGCTCCTGTTACAGTACCCACCGTGGTTAATGCTTGCTGGCTTATTAGAGTCGTATAATCTTCGCTTCCTTGTGGTTGTAGCGTTTGTTGCACTACATGCCCGTCTGGTTTAACTAAGAAAAGTCTAGCATCTTTTACAAGGTTATAATCCAATTTTTTTGTATCTTCATAAACACGAAAATTAAAAATGACACTACGTGTGTCACCTTGATTCACAAATATTCTCGTGGAGTGTGTTCCTTGAAACATTGTATTTAATACAATATCAAATGTTTTGTTAAGTGTTTGCATTTGGTGTCCACCATCCAATAATAATATCATCATTTGAACCAATTGCCCCCAGAAGTACAACCCTATCCCCAACCTTTGGCAAAGATGGTTCACGTGCATTGATATATTTTTGCTGACTGGGTGTTTCCTCGCCATCAAAAACAAGTATAGGGCTTTCGTCATCCGCTATTCGTACAACTGTAGCAGTTTTTCTTAATGCTAGATTTTTAGGAAGCTGGGGCGGTAGAACAGTTTCAAAAAAACCATCATGGTTAATCATAACCTTGTCACCTTCCTTGCTTCATGAGTCATAATGCCGTCATATTCTAACGGCATTTCCCACGACGTTTCATAAAACCTTGTTGGAGTATCAAATAACTTTGCAAAATCGCAAAGTAATGTTTCTGCACTACCATGTGTGGGCATTAGCGCGGTATTAAATGATAAATGCGAAAAAGCAGACATACTTTCTAATAATGCACGTCTTGTTATACCATCAAGAGCTTCTTGGCTTGAAACGTCATGTAATTCTTCAAAATTTACAATCTTGCGCCCACGGTTTATTATTGAGATAGGGCTTAGTATGTCATTATTTTCAACGGTACTAACCAAAGGACGGGCTTCTTTTAGGTTTAACGCAACTCTGATAAAAACATTTGCTCTACCTGCAATATCCAATCTTTCGCTAAATTCATTAAGCACAACGCTTTTTTCATCCGTACTATAAAAATGTGTTACAGGTCTTGATGACGGCTCTATATACGGCTTGGCTTTTGCTACTCCATTTTCATCAATCCAAATGGATGTATAATTAATTGCACGCAAAAGTTCATTACATGCAAGATGCTTTTTCTTGCCTATTGGGAATTCTCTTGTGTTGGCAATCGTAACGCCATTATCAGGAATATCAATTTTAGTAAGTCCTGATGATTCTAAAATTCTCACTACCATACTTACATAACTTTGACTTTGTGCAACCAAAAATCTTGTAAAGAACTTATCCTCCTCTACAATGATGGTTTTATCATAAGCACCAATATCTCTGCTACTTACTTTGTTATTAATGATTTTTGAGGGTGATTCTAGTAAGAATATGCCCAACGACCACCCAACTGTTCCACCGTCTGGCATATGCAGAATAAACCATGGCTGGATTCTTTCGGACATGTAATCTATTTCTTTTTGCAAATACTCGTTTAATAGAAACTTTGCAGTACGTTTAATAATTCTGAATTCGCCGTAAGAAATAGTTGCTTGCTCAACCCCGTCCAATTCTCCGATTTTTACATCAAAACGGTTTAGAAGATCATAGCGAAAAGACACCTTGCGTGTGCCATTTCTAGCTCGCAAGGTGTCATCAATTAACTTTTGACTGTAATTTCTCTTGTTAATCATAGCAATCATAAAACATCAACCACCATATCATAATCTGTTTTGGTGAAAGAAAAAGACACAATAGCCTTATCTGTATAACCATCCGAATCCATACGGATTCCCCCCGTAATAGTTCCATAGATTGCACCATACCAAGTATCTCTAAGAATTAACGTTTTTCCGCTCTTTATTAATGCTTGTAAACGGGTTTTATCTTCACTGCTACAATAAAAAGATAGTGACAAAACTGTATCACTATGCTCTCCAAACTGCACAATAGGGCTTTCGCGCCCTACAAATTTAGTCAATGACTTTTCTTGTTCAAATTCCATAGATTTAGTGGGATTTCTGTTTAACTGCCCATAAAACAAAATCATATCACTAGGAGATTCTGCGGTTGCTAGGGTTGTTTCTTTAAAGTCTGATATAGCCGTTTTAATATCACTGTCCGCAAAACTAAAACTTGAATCAACTGTACGAACAAAATACTTATAGATTTGTTTTGGTCTGCATGTGTAGTCATCATAACAGCCCACGCCGTCAACTTTCGCAATACATACAAAATTATCATTTTCGTATTCTGCTCGATACACATATGCTATTCCATTCGGGTTATCAAGCAACAACCTATTATAATACTGCAAATTATTAGCAGTTCGCAAAGTTACGGCTTGTGGTGGAACAGTGTTTATAGAAAATGCAAGCGTTGCCCATTCCGAAAATATTTCATGTTCGTTTTGTATCCTTAATCTAGCAAGATAATTACCATTGGGGATAAATTCCCTTGATATATGAGAAAGATATACAAAATGGGTGATTCCAGTGCTGTATATTATCTCATTTCCACGATAAACTTCTAATTCCCATGCTTCCACATGTCGGGCTGAAAACTGAAACTCTGGGCGGTTGCTATTGCTAACTCGCACTATGACGGGCGTTGGCGGTATTCCTACAATAAAAAATGTTTCTATATCGCTCCAATCACCCATATCACCAAGTTCACCATAGGCTCTGACTTGCCATTCTACCCGTGATTGAGCTGTTATTATTCGTGTTGTGGTTGTTACTCTTGCGGGAAAACCTCCAGTCGCATCGTTCCTTAAATTTGCCCATGCCCCTCCATCCACACGGTAACGAATATCAAAGCGTGATGGAAATATATCATAAGGCGAATTATAATCCCATTCTAAAAATGCACCTTGTGTACCTCTAACTGATGTATCCTTTGGTTGTATTAATGTTGGTGGTAGTGGAGGTGTTGCGCGTAGAGTAAAAAATACACTTGGTGAATACCCACCCCAGCCGTTAATTTCCGCCCTCGTTCGTGCCTGTACTTCCACCTGCACAAACGTTGTAAAGAAATTAGCTGGAATCACTGCTTGATTCATAATACCACCGTTTACTATCCTCCATGCCCCTGTGCCTTGCCTAACTCTAATTTCTGAATCTACCTGTATATCATTAGACATTTCAGGGTTTGGGGTATGCAACCAGCTGGCATGAATTTCTCCCCGTGGGTTTTGTGGTGTTGTTGGTGATATATTAGTGGGTGCTAATGGTGGAGCGGTAGACAATGGCAATGTATATACACTTGACCACGCACCCCATCCGCCCAATGCTGTAAATGTTCTGGCTCTCATATTAACGCTTACAGTTGTTGTAAATGTTCCAGCGGGTAGAATCGCTCTGTTGCCAGATCCGCCATTAATTAGAGTCCTTGCCCCACCTCCTTGCCAAACTTCGATTTCTGAATCTGTTTGACCGTCGTTTGGAAACCATGAAGGATTAGGGCGAAACGTCCACGACAGTTGAATATCCACATTTGGGTTTCTTGTTTCAGCGGGTAAAAGCTCTGTTGGTGCGGACGGTGGAAACTGAGAAAGTGTAAATGTAGCGGGGTTACTCCATTCACCCCAACCATTAATAGATGTTCGTGTTCTAACTCTATAACTTACGGCTGTATTTGTTGTAAAGGTGTCAGCTGACAACACTACTCTATTAGCTGTACCACCGCTTAAAACAAGCCTTTCCCCGCTTCCTTGCCAAACTTCAACTTGTGAATCTATTTGGGAATCAAGCATAGTAGGGTTTGGGGCATGATTCCATGAAATTGCAATAGCAACCCTACGATTCTGCATAGTAGTTGGTTGTAGATTTGTTGGTGCAAGCGGTGGATTTGTTGCTAAATCAAAAGACTGCATTGTTGACCATGCCCCCCATCCGTTTGCTTGTGATTCCGTTCTAACACGAAAAGACACGGTTGTTAATGGTTCAGTAACAAACATGTCTGCGGGTAATTCTACTCTGTTTAGTGTTCCAGCTTGTATTATTTCGGTTCTTATTCCAGTTGAAGCATTTCCCCAATTAATTTCAAGTTCTGAATTTACTTGTAAATCCCATTCAAGAGGGTTTTGTGTTGTAGTTGGGGTTAAATTTGTGGGTGCAATTGGTGGAGCGGTGAACGTAGAAAATGTCTGGATTTCACTCCAAACGCCCCAATCTCCTAAAGCTGTTTCTGTGCGAACCTGCCACTGTATGCTTGTAGCAGACGAAAATGTATTGGAGAATATTATGGCTCTATTGCTTGTGTCTGTGACGATATAAACCCATCCACCAGTTGTACCCTGTCTTGCACGTACTTCTGCACCTGTTTGGATATCTCCCATGCGTGAGGGATTTCGGTTATGTCTCCAGCGTAATTCTATATCACGGTTTGGGTTGCGTGGTTCACTTGGTGTTAGGTCTGTGGGTGCAAGTGGTGGGTCTAATGCAAGGGGAAATATTTGAACTGCACTCCATACACCCCAATCATTATATTCTGTACGAGTTCTTGCCCTAAAGCTAACATTTGCAAATGAAGTAAATGTATTGACTTCAAGCTCAACACTATTTTCAAGCCCACCATTTACAATAATCCTAACCCCGTTTCCTTGCCAAAACTCAACCTCTGAATCAATTTGAGGATCAACTAAACCACTAGGGATTGAAGGGTGTCGTTCATGTCTCCAGCTTATTCTTATTGGTGTTCTAGGGTTTTGTGTTGTTGTGGGTGCAAGATTTGAGGGTGCTATACCAAGGCGCGGTTCACATTCAAGTATTAGCCGTGGTGCTGTGTTTCTTCCTGATTCCCTGCTAAATCTAGTTGTTAGGATGTTTGAACGCTGAGATCCAGTTCTTGTTGGTGTAATTAGTTGATTTGAAGGACCTAGGCTCATAAGTGCAAACGTTAAAACATTTTGCTGTACGAGTCCTCGGTCAAAAAGATGAGTTACATCAAACTCACCACCATTTGGCGTTATTTGCCTTTCAGGTGTCACCCAATCAGCACCTCGCTCAACAGTTTGAGAAGTTTCTACCCATATCAACGGGGGTATATCAGGGTCATGCTCAGGCATAAACGGTGGAATCCAATCAGGATTAGGCACTTGAAACGCCCCGGTGTTCACTTCCACGCTACGCATAGGCATGTCTTCCAACCTTATTGCCTGATTCCATCTACTAAACACAAAAGAATCTTCCACTATGACAGAGCCTGATATTGTGGTGGGTGTGATTTGTAGCATCGAACCCCACCAGCCTTCTCCCGATGGTACAAACAATTGAAGTTTTGCACTGCGTATATTCCCCATAACCATTGCTTCTGATAAATCAAACTGAACTATCGCCCTATGGTCTTGTGTGGTAGATGTTTGCTGTACTTGTGGGATTCCAGTTTGGTCAAATACAAATCCAAAAGTAAGCCTATCTGCACTGCCATGATTTTCGTTCTCACCTTCAACCCATGTGTCAATTCCAGCACTAAAAAAGTTTTGGATAAGTTCATGCCTACGAACAAAAGTATCACTTATACATGGGCATGTTACTGTACGTATTTCAGACATTAAGGCACGCCCCTTTGTGCTATGGCATGGTGCTTTGTATTCCCTATAATATCCATTAATTTATGCACATCAGAGATTTTGTCTATATCTACATTAAGGGTGATATTATAAACATCACCCTGCCCATAACCATTTGAAGAATAACCTTGTCGATTTGGGGCGTGTGAATACACTGGTGATTGACTTGAGTATTGCACCATTTGTTTTTGCAGTTTGGGCAAATTATGCTTCATGCTGGATAAAACAGCATTAGAAGTATTAACAAGCTCGGACGGGTCTATATAAAGGTTATCTGCCATAATATCAGTAATTTGCTTGCACGCTTTTATAAGCTCTGATTCTTTGGACTCCATACCTACGATTAAACCATCCATGGTGAGGCGGGCTAAGTCTCTCGTGCGTCTTGATGGTGATTGTATTTGTGCTGTTCTCCTCATTTCTTCAATCACATCATTCATTATTCGATTTACTGTACCATATAACGCGCCGCTTTTATCTTCAAACCCCTGTATTATGCCTCGAACTAACTCCATTCCTATAGGGTTCGCTTCGGATACCATAGTTCTTGCTGTTTCTGTCAGAATTTTACCAATTGCTTGGTCTGTTTCATGCCGTAATCCCTCTAATTCATTTATTGCAAGTCGTCTAGCTTCGGCATGTTTTTCTTGGTATAAATCTGACAATCGCCCTAGTTCTTCATCAGTAGAATTATTCAACTCTCTTAAATATTGCGTAGATGTGGGACCCATTTGGCGAAAATGTTCAATTAGTCCCTCGTAAACTCCACGTTGGGAAAGTTCTGACATTTCTTTTTCCCAATCACGGATATTGTCAAGTTGCCTTTGTAGATTATCAGCCATTATGGTTGCTTGGCTTCGGCTTGCATTTTCTGTAGCACGAGTCAATTCATCATGCGCCCTTGCCACGGCTTCATTTGCCTTACCAACACGTTCCTGCGCTCGTGTGAATTCCTCTGTTCCCCGCTCTGCTTCTGACATAGCCTGCCTAGACTGTATAAGTTCTTCCCTCGCTCGTGCATATACCTCTGTAGCTTTTTCCATTGCATCACGGGCGCGGTCAACATTTGTTTCTGCAATATTAACCTCACGAAACTTGTCAAATGTATTTACAAGGGCTTGTGTGCGATTTTCTACAGCACGAAGGTATCCCGCTTCAAGGCGTTCCATTTCTTTGAGAGCGGCGGCTTTGTCACGGTTCACTTGCTCACGGACTCTTGCTAAATTTTGCTCGGCGGCTATCCGTTGTTCTGTGCCTTCTTCGTGCTTATCTACAACTCGTTGCCATGCCTCTATTTCCTCCTGCGCCGACAATTGATTCAACTCTGATTGTCTTTCAATTAACGTGCGGTAATAATCAAATGATGCTTGCCTTATCTGATCTTGCAGTCTTGATATATTTTCTTCAACTTTTAATCTCTCATTACCAGATATCTCATGATTTTTTATGAGATGCTGCCACATTTTTAACTCTTCTTCGGTGGAATGTTTAAATGTTTTTTGATATTCCCTTATCCATACAGCCGCCCGTTGATAAACGTCACTTGATAATTTTTCAGCGGCCATGACAGCAATATGCCCCTGCTGGTCAATTCCTATTGCCATACCATCAGGGACGGATTGACCAATAGTTTCCGCAAATAGAGTAACTTCATTGCTCAATACCTGTGAAACGCCCTTGAAACTACTGGTAACCTTGGACGGGTCGATATTGAAGCTGTTGATTGCATAATTTGTAATCGTCTTGCACGCCTCGGCAAACTCTTTGCCTTTGGCTGTTATTCCTATAATCAAACCATCCCCCAGTTGATGGGCGACTCTCATTGATTCTTTTGAGGGTGATGATATTTTCGCGGCTTCTCTCATTGAGGCTAGGGCATTATTAATTATTGCGGTTGCTTCACGTGATACTATCCCCGTGCTACTTCGTAACCCATTAGAAACACCACTAGCCATTTCTTTGCCAATGTCAAAGAAGTTTGCATTAGTTACAGCATGTAAGCCAATTTCACGCATTTCATTAACTTTTTGTACGATAGATCTGTCAATATCATGACTGGAGCGAATTTTATCGGCTATAGCATTAATAAATACATATGCCAATGTTTTTGCACTATTTTCAACTCTTGGCGTAACTTCTTGAACGCCCTCGATTAAACCTTCACCCGCATTTACACCAATTCTACGAGTGACACGGCTTGGCGATTGAATTTCTAAAGTATCATTAAGCCCGTCCAAAAGAGAATCGCCCATATTGTCCCCAGCGCGTTCTACTTCTGGAAGCATTGAATCTATAGCACCTGTAAAACCATCTATAACAGAGTAACCCGCTTCATCAAAGCCAATGGTTTTAATCGTATCACTTAAAGAATCAAAGGCGGCCGTGATTTGATTCCGCAAAGCTGTCTCCATACTGTCATTTTCCAATATGGTATTTGCAACCACATCAATTAACTCATATATAGATTCTGCTACTCCAGACGGGTCTAACTCACGTTTCATAGCTTCTACTGCTATACGGGTACTTTCTTCAAAAGCATAATTAAGTGCATCTAACTCTTCATCAGACGCTTGCACCAATTCACGAACAGTTGCGGCCGCCGCTGGTCCAGCATCACGGAGTTGTTGAATAAGTCCTTCATCTACACCCCGCTCCGCAAGTTTGGCAATATTAATGCTCCATTCTTCAACGGCGCGGGCGTTTGATTGTAGGTTTGATGTTAAATCCTGAACAGAAGTAGCCGCATTTTCAGAAATTGTACTAAATGCATTTGTGGCAATACGTGAATAACTCTCCAACGAGCTACTTATTTTATTCCATATTTCTTCTTGTGTTACGCCCAATGATTCCACTACATGTATTTGTGCTTCCATTGCGCTGGTTACTTCTTCAATTGCAGTTTCTGCTTGTTGTTGGGCTTGTCTTAGGTCGTCCAATGATTGAGAATAATATTCTACGCCCACGATTAACGAACTATATAATAATTTATTGGCTTGGAGAGCTTCACCATAGTTTTGTTCCACTACAATCAAACGCTCAACTTGATGTTGCCATTGCGCTCTTTCTAAAGTTGTTCCTCTGTCTATATCAAAGAGTCTGTTTTGGTACGCCATGCGCTGTCTTAGTGCATTATTTAGTTCTTCGTCTAGTCGAAGCCTTTCATCTCTTAGCCTGTTTTGTTCTGCTAGTTTCATGTCTATTGATGATTGCAACTGGGACATTGAAATATAATCTCTTAATGCGTCTATTGTCATATTCAGAGAATCAGTAACAGAATCGTAGGCAAGTGATAAGTTCGGAACAGAGCTGTTGAGACCTTCAATATGATTTTGGAGTGTCTGCATTTCACCAGCACTAAGCTCTTGTTGGTTAGCTAAACGTTCAATACTATCCACAAGCCCATTAATATATCGTGATTGTATTTGCATTTCTTGCCGTTGTGCTTGAAATTGCGCTATTGCGGAAGCGGAAGCCTCTGCTAATTCATGTTGCACATCAATAATACGTTGAGTTTCTTCTACTAATTCCCGCGTGGATTCAGATAACTCATTATTACGACGCGATAACAGGACTATCCCAGCGGTTAGAGCGTATATACCTGCTACTGCAATGCCAACGGGTCCCATTGCAAGCCATAATTTTTTAAATGCAAGTGTCGTAATCCCTAGTGCCTTTGTCATTATGGGAAGTTTAGCTGTAGCTATGGCTTTAAACGTCCCTGCGGAATTCATTGCAATACCTGCCTGTCCAATAGCTGTAGCGGATGCACCAAATGCAGAGGTAATACTTCCCACTATAGAAATTAATTTTCCACCTACACTTAGAACTGGTCCAATGGCGGCGACAAACCCAGCAACGCGTATAATGTTTCTTTGTGTGCTTTCTTCAAAACTGCCAAACCAATTCACCAATCTGCCAATAGTCTCTATTCCGCGTTGCACATGGGGGATCAAATGCGTAGCAATCTGTAAGCTAATTTCTTCTAAAGAAATACGCACTTGTTGCATTGAACTGGACAAGCCATCATTTTGTATAGCCGCCATTTGAAAAGCTATACCTGTACCATCAACTGCACTAGACATGGCGTATAATTCAGGTATAACCATTCTTAAAGAATCGCGCTGATTGAATAGTTCATCTGCAAATGCTTGCGCGCTTCCTTGTGTGAATATAGTTGTTTGTAAATCTAAACGACGGGTATCATCAGTGACATTTGCAAGCGCGTCACCCAATGCAAAAAACTGTTCCATAGTTGATTTTTGTTGCCAATAATAATCATCTAAAGATATTCCAAGTTCATTAAATGCATCAACTTGCGCCGCTGTTGGTAATAACAGAGACGTAATAGCTTGTGAAAACCCGCTATAAGCATTTGCACCACGCACACCAGCCGCGTAAAGTTGCGAAAATACAGCCGTTGCTTCTGTTCCTGAAATACTAGCGGCATTAAGTGAAGCATTTGCCCTAAACAAATAATCTTGTAAAGTGCTTAATCCAATGCCTGTACGCTGGTTTGCCGTTGCAAATAGATTTATATACTTTTCTGCATAACTTGCATCTTTGCCTATTTTAGCAAGATAGTTGCCAAGAAAATAAGCCGTATTACCTAAATCATCACCCACAGCACCAGCAAGCACCATAGCATGACGCATAATATCAATACCATGTTGAGAATCTTGACCCGCTACAGCAATACCAGCAAACGCTGACGAAACTTCTCTAGCTGTAAATGTTCCATAATTTCCAGACAGAGCTAAGGCACGAAATGCAGAACCTAGCCCATCCACTTCGTCGGCGGTCATGTTTGTACGTGCCTGAATTGTACCCATAGAATCCGCAAAATCTGAACCAACGGCAACGGCCGCTACACCTATACCAAGAAGCGGGGCTGTGACAGCCATAGAAAGTTTATTGCCTATAGCTGTCATTCCACTACCAAAGGACTGCATCCGTTGCCCTGCTTCTTCCATCTGCCGCCCTAGTTCAGTCCACGGAAGCCCACGTATTGCGCGCTCTTGTTCTTCTAACTCTCTATTTAGTTCACCAAGTTGACGTGTAAGCCCAATACCTTCTGCTTCGGCTCGTGTTAATTTCGTCGCTAAAACCTGTACTTGCTGTGAATTCTCGCCATATTTTTCTGTTGCTTCTGCAAGCTGGCGATTAAGTTCTCTTTGTACTTCTGTATTGGAATTTATGGCATTATTGAGGTGAATTTTTTTCGCATTTAGAACTTCAAGGCTTTTATCATTTTTTGCGTATGCCGCTGTCACCTTAGCTAATTCCGCTTGGCTTTGCTTTAAATCACGGTTAATTTCACCCAGTGACTTTTGGAATTCCGCCGCACCTTCTACATTTACTTTTAATGCCGCTACATGTAGCTCTCTACTTGACACAAATTCACCTCATTACTATTTACCAACCCCAATTGGATGGTAATTCAGAAATTTCATAAACTTTATTTTCATCTTCATTTTTTTTTGGGGTTTGTTTATTTGATTTTATATCATTAAAAATAATCCATTGTTTAACAATACCAACATAGAAATAATAAGTACTATCCATAAACTGCTCATACATCCAACCTAGTTGCGTCATGGCAAAATGCATGTGATAGAACCAATCAAAACCTATATTGTTTTCTTTGTCGTTTGCTTTTTTTTGTCATCATCTTCATCTTTGCCCATATCATTGATACCTGCATGACGTAAAAATAAATCAGTTGTTTTTTGAGTTAGATGTGTCATTAATTCAGTACTGTAGTCAATGCTTAACAAATCATCATAAACAACATCTACCCCACCACCTTTTAAAGAAACAAATACAACCTTTAATATATCTGACGGTGAATAGTCTCCAACCGCAAATTTATTCATGGTTATATTAAAGCCTTCACCTGTTAATTCTTCTAATTCTGTTAATGCTCTAAAACTTAATAATGCTGGATAATCCGTTCCACAAATTGTAATAATTATGGGGTCAAGGTTGCTTTTTATGAATTTCACTTATTATCATCCTTTTTGTTTGAGTTTTTGTCTACAGCCATAAACGTTATACTTGATGCATCTACTACTTCATTGCGATAGTCGCGAAGAAGTTCTTGCATCTGTGATTCTTGATATATAGGGTCTAAAAAGAATTTTTTGTTAAAAGCTGTCTTATCAGTCACAATTATTCCACTCTCTTTAGCATCTGCACTTGAAAATCTTACGCGCCAAAGATTGTTATAAGGGATAACTCTTACACTGTAGTTACTTTCAGGGTCTGGGATGTCTGCCGTGCTTGTCGCATATGTTTCTTCTGTAGGTGTTAATTTACATACAGGAAGCCAATAGCAGTTAAAACTACCGTCTTTGTTTTCTGCCCAAAAACCAAAAGCAAACTCACGTTCTATGTCGTTTGTCCTATTAAACGTAGCACCATCTTGCGATACTGAGCCTTCAATTGTGGCTAGTAGATGTTGTGGTAATGCAACTGCCGCTAAAGAAATGGTTGCAGAATTTGTTCTTGATGTATAGTCAAACATCTGACCACTTGCCCAAACTTCAAGTTCTGATATATCTTGAGCTATGCCTAATGTTTTAGCTGTTGGAAGTTCTATAACAATATCTTCATATTCAATCATCTGGCTATCTCTTTTTATTATTGGGCAAAAATAAATATTCCCAACTGTCACCCTATAAGTAGGGCGTTCGTATTGTATCTTTCGGTTTGCCATTTAAAACACCTTCCGATTTATATTTTGTTTTTTATTTCTCTTTGTAAAACCCCAATTATGCGTTTTAATACATTTTCTTCATCCGCTTGGTATGCTCTGCTAATATGCTGGCGTTGTATTACTGGATGCCCTGATGGTCGTCTACTACTATGAATCCAACGCAACCTACCATCCATCACCGCCCTTTTACCTGTAATGGGTCTATATCCATGCTCATAGAACCTTCCATAATAAGCGTCACCATCCCAACCAATCGTCCCTACGCTTTCTTGGAGTCTTTTACCTACTAACATACTTCCTTTTGGGTGATATCCGCACTTTATTGATTGGTCAAGCGTAGTCCCACCACGGCTGTTGCGCCGAAATGGACGCATAATTCGTTGTGCTATTGGCACAATAGGTTCTATTCCCGCCATAATAGCTTTTTTCCGTACTTTCTCATCAGTGACAACACTTGCTAGTTGTTGCAATTCACTTGCCATGGTCTCAAAGCCGTCTTTAGCCATATATATCCCCCGTTTCAGCGTAAGCATCAATTTCTTGTGATATGGATAGGTCAAATTGTGTATTGATGACTTTGTGGTCTGGTATCCATAGTGGTATAATGCTTGTAGGTATTAGATAGTTTTTTAGAAGCACTTTTTCAAGCGTTTCCGCATCCTCATCTTTTTGTGAATAAACATCTACTCCCACGCTTGTAAGTCTACGCCAAATAGTACCACTGGCTAAATTGAACGTTATACTAACTGGAGCATATACAATGTAGGGCATTGTCTCTTGAAACGCTTGATACTTCCATACAGACAATCCTGTTTCCTCTAAAATTTCATGCAAATTTTGAAGTGTCATAATCAAATGCCGCCTTTTCCAAAGTTATATCTGTGACAGCAATGCCTTTTGCTTCGGTTGTAAAGGTTCTGCCAACGTCGTATGGTATCTTATCAATGATAATTACATGTACATGGCTCATTATGGTTTTATCTTCATGAATGCGAATCTTTTTTGCTATTTGACTACCTTCCTGTTTTGCAAAGTAATACTCATTTGCCATAAAGCTAAGTTCACCATAGAAAACATTTTTGTAGAATTCTATAAAGGGGATTGATACCTTGCCTTTATTGTTGTTTTCGCCTTGAATTTTCTTGCATATCATTGCAATACCATCATTAAACACGATAAGCACCCGCCAAACATAGACGTATTTTAATTTTTTCGTATACTTCCAAGTACTGTGGTTTTGGTTCTCCATAACCCCAATTCCCTTTTACATATTGCGTAATTGCCATTAAAATTAGCGGGTCGTCGTCCTCAATTCGTCCAACACCTGCTAATCTTAAATCGGCTTTCGCCGCTTCTATAAGTTCAAGAATTTCATTGTCAAAGGTTTTGTTATCATAGCGCAAAGAAAACCTAACAGAATCCAACACTGACTTAACAGGATTATCGGAATCCATTATGCCGATGTACCCTTGACTAGCTTTACCAAAGAGCCATTATCAACAACTTGACCATCAGTAAGCATAACCGCACTTAATACTCTATCGTCAGTGTCATTGTCAAGGTAGCGTCTCATTCCCATCCCTAGATTAGTATTCAGAACATAGTCGCGGAAGTTAAATAGGAACGCAAAACATTTATTGTTTGCCAATTCTGGTGAAAATGATGGAAGATAGTCACACAATACAACTGGTCTGCCCAAAATGATTCTTGTTGCACTTCCTGTTATGCCATGGTCTATCCTTGCTATCGGTTGCCCATTTGTATCAATAATTCCAAAGAACTTATAAAATGTTTGCTTATTCATGCACCAGCGGACATTTCTCTCATAAGCCATTGGTATAGCGGCTTCTGCATCAAGTATGGTTTGGTATGTGATTTGTGATACAGATAATCGTTGACCTGATTTAGTTTCTTTAATGGTTATGCCTGTTGGTGTCCCGTCACCTGAACCGCTTATAATTGCCATTTCAACTGCCATGGTCATTGCTTCCACAACATTTTCAACAAATCTGGCTTCAAATACCGATAATGCCATAGTATCAACTTCTATAGTCATAGCAACTGCACAGCGCAACTTGTGATGTATAAATGATATTTTGCCTGTCGTTTTCTTTTGTTTTGGACTGCCTTCCCCCTCATCAACCCAAATGGCTACTGGCTTAACGTTGGAAATTGGGATAGATAAACCTCCACGGTAGGAAGTGCGTGTCACTAATGGCAAAATCATCCCACTGCTTTCCATATTCTCAATTATACGATTAAGCACGGGCTGGGGGACTACAGAACCTATATCATCTGTATGGGTGATTCCTTCCAAGCTACGTTGTTCTAATTCTTGTGGGATAGGAACACCACGCATTACCAACTTTTTGAATGCTTTACGATATTCCACCGAGGCGGTTGGGTCGTCATTCGATTCAACTGTTGCATTCGTGCCACGTTGGGATTGACTATTTGTGAAGCGGGATAAAACAGTAGTACCGCCCCCGCTTCCTGATGGACGGTCATTGGCAATCGACTCCAGCAATGCTGTCCGTTTTTGTGCGTTTTCTTGTAGTGATCTTTTTTCAGTTTGCAGTTTTTCAACTTCGGTTGTTAATGTATCCACTTCTTCGGCTGTGATGTCTCCGTCTCTTGTTTCCAGTTCAGCACCAATGGCATTTAAGCGTTGGTCAATTTCCTCTGCTCGATTCCCAAAGTAAAAGATGTTTAATGGTATACCTAATCTTCTTTCCATGTTCGCCAGTCCTCCAGTTTAATTTTTAGTTGTAGTTTTCTTGCTTTCAACCTTAATAACTCTTCCTGTCTTAGTTCGTCACTTCGACGCTCAAAATTACGGGCTGTTATATCAGTATCTTCATTGGCTGGTATGCCAACAGCCGATACGTCATACACTTTTTTGATTTTTCTAATAATCCATGTTTTCGTTTCTGTATTAAAACTTTCTTCTTTCACACTAAAAGCCCACGACATTTTTCTTATAAGCCCTACACTAATTTCCTCATACAATTCCCTTGCGGCTGTGCTTTTGGATAAATCGGCACAAACAAAAAGCCCGTTATCATCTGGTTCAGTGATTAACGTGCCATTTGTTTGTCGTGCAAGAATTTTGCCATAGTGGTCATACTTCATGATTACATCAGACATATCCGCGCCTTCTAAAGCGTCGGGCATGATATGTTCATAATATTTATGCCCGTCCATCTCAAAGAGAAAATAAGGCGAAAATGTTGTAGCATAACCTTCTATATAATGAGTACTGTCTATTCTTTTGGTCGTATCCACTGTTATAAGTGGCATTTCAAGGTTTCTATACTCAATTCCCTTGGTTCTCATCATCATCACCTAATTCCACATAACCATTCCCTTCATCATCTGCATGTAACTTATCCTTTTCTGCGTATTCCTTGCGAATGTAATATTTATCACCACCTTTTATAGGTGGTTGACCAAACAGTTCACGGCTCTCATTTATACTTAACTGCCCACGGTCAAATCCTGCGGTTGCACGGCGTTCTTTTGTAGCACTGCTTGCGTAATTCAGCATATTGTCAGAGAAACGAATTTCATTGCCAAAGGCTAACTCTTTCCGTGAAAAAGTCATGTTTGTAAGTGCAAGTGATAGAGCATACGCAAAAGGTGCAATTTTCCCTTCATAATATGCATTCCACTCATCCTCTGTAAACTTGTTTTGTAGTATAGCTTCGTTTGTTCCAAAATAATTAAATGCATTTTCTTGAATTTGTTTCACCTGTGCATGGTCTACGGTATAAGGTTTGATGTTAAGTAGCTTCACATCATTAAACTTACCATCTAGTAGCATTACTCCGCCTGTATTTTCTTTTGAAAAATGGGTTTCCGTGAATCTTTTTTGAGTTGCTTCAATATCAGACTCTTTTAGCACTTGATTTGCTATCGCAAGCAAGCGAATTGTAGCCGAATTTTTTACAGCATTTACAATGCCCTGATTTTGTGTATGAATCAAATTCATTGTTGGCTTTAATACAGAATTATCCACGCCAAAAAAATCATCATTGTATTGGAATTGGGTTAGATGACCTACACGAGTTTTTTCAACTGCTACACGTTGCCCATTGTTAAATGTGAATCGAAAATAAGCCACTCCATCAACATCTACCACTTCACATGTAACTGGATTAATTGGATAATAACCAGTAATATTCCCATATTCGTCTTCAATAGGAACAATAAATGCATTATTATTCACAGCAAAATTAGTAGCAATATTGTATATAAACTGGATTGTATTCATGTATTCATTTGGGCGAAATTTAAAAACATTAGTAAGGTTTGCCTGTGCTGTCCCTTTAATTTCTGGCTTTAGTTTACTACAAGCAGTAGCAAAACTATGAATAATTGCGCGGGTGAGTTCCAGCTCATAGACCCCACCCTCAAAGGATGTGAATATTGGAGCGTATGCCGTAAGGGCTTCAAAGTAATTTTTGACCTCTATATCTTGATTTTTTTCTTGTCCAAATAGTTTTGAAAGTAATCCCATAGCCAACGTCCTTACTAGTTATTTTTTAGTGACATGCCTATTGTATCCCAGTATTTATGACGTACTGTCATGGCACAAAGTACGGACACCAAACCATCTATTTTTGCCCGTTGCGTCATCTTCACTGGGCGCACCCGTCTTGTTTCTAAGTTGTGCTTCATCGCCACATTATGAAAATGTGCTACAAGCAAGTTGTTTTTAACAATAAAAAAAGACTCATCTCTGATGATTCCTTCTAGTTCACTGATTATGGGGGTGAGATTCTCACCTTGAATAACATCATCTGTTTTAAAGCCCTTCATATTTAGGTCTGATATAAGATAGTGTGACATATTTCTATCATAACCAATATAGTGAAATGATAATTTATACTCTTCCTGTAACATAATGAACCAATCAAGCACATCATTATAGTTTACAACTTGCTCCCCACTAGGAGTTAATATCCCCTCATCTACATAAGCCCTATAAGGAACATTATCACGAGCTTCCAGTTCTACTACCTTTTCAGCTGGCATAAAGAATTGACAAAATGTATACAGTTTACTATCACGTTCAATTACCACACTTGCCGCCGTAAGGTCGGTATGTTGTGATAGGTCTATTCCGCCTACTGCATAAGTGTCATAAAAATCTTGTAAGGTTACATTATCAATACTGCAATGCTTTATAATGTGATGTTCTAACCATGCAAGACTAGAATTTTGCTTAACATTGCATTGTTTCATGAGGAACTCAGCTTTTAAGTGTGGTGTTGTTTTCGCGTCTTCTATATCTTGCAACATATTTTTACTAAACACAGACACATCCATGTTGGGGTTGGACTTTTTGAGTTCTTCGATATCATCCCATTTTTTATCATCATCAATAATGTATAAGAAAGGAAGCAATCGCATTGGCTTTCCTTTCAAGAACTCACTAGAACGTAAGACAAGCTCATCATAGATTCCATCATTCACAGTACCAGCTGTAGAGATGCTTAGTATAAGAGGTTGTTGTCTCGCACCCAGTGCAGACTTCATTACACTGTACTGTGCAAGACCCGCCACCGCTGGCCACTGTGCAAACTCATCACACACAACCAAATGCGGGTTAAGCCCATCGGACTTTTTCGCGTTAAATGCCCACGCCCGTATACTGGCGTTACGTTCTTCTACATATATATCTGTTCTACGTTTTTTTGATTCTGCCAATAATTCTTCATCATTTTTAACCATCTCAAAGAAGTTTTCAAAAACAATCTTTGCTTGGTCTAGCTTAGGACCTAGGCAATATATTTTCGCGCCATATTCATCATCTACATATGCCATATACGCTGTAATTGCACTTGCCAAAAGCGACTTACCGTTTTTCCTAGCAATGACAATAACAACCTCGCGGAAAATTCGTAAACTATATTCATCCACTATACCAAATATGGAGGATATTAACGCCTTTTGCCATAATTCCAATTTTATAAGGTCGTTGCGTCCTTCACAATGATGACAATAATTTTCTATAAACGTTATCGCACCTTCTGCTAAATCGCTGTCGAAGAAATATTCCCCGCTTCCAATGCGTTCAACTAAAATGTCATATACAGACCTAATATGCTCACTTGCTACAATTTCCCCATTGTGAATTTTTCTATGATACTCCCAAATATAGTTAGCTCCCATTTTTGGTTTTAGCAACACTCCCTTTTCTTAACTCAACCAAAAGACCTTTTTTTTGCGTTTTCAAAGCAACTGGGACAAGGTCATACAGTTGCTTTGTTATTGATTGATATATTTTTGACATTGCAAGATATGTTTGAACATCGGCACTCTGTGTTATGCCCCGCTGGTGGATTCCATTTTGATATTCTTGAGTATAACCGTCATTGTTGATAGTTTCTTCCAATTCGTCAAGATATACAGACATTGCCGCCGCTCGTTTAATCAGTGGTAATACTAAATCAAACTTATTTTTATCCAAGTCTTTCAAGATTCGTTTAAGTCGTGTGATTTCCTTCTTAATGTACTTATCTTTTTCCATGTATTGTCATCTCCTTCTGGTAAAAATATTGTAGCGGGGCATGGATGGTGGAGCTGATACTACACCCCCCCTGCATGTAAGAAGCGGTAACAGAGAGGAGTCGGTCGGTGACCAACCGCCCCCCACCATGTTTTTATGATGGGGGGTATATGATATTCCCCGCCGCGTCAAAGGCATAACCCAAGTCCACGCGCTCCGCTGTGCCATGATGTTCATGGTTATGGCATTCTTGACAAAGAGCCTCCAGATTATCATGTGACAACGTAACATCCATGTCATTGATATTCTGTGGTGTAAGCACAATCCTATGATGGGCAACTTTAGCAATCTCCCCACAACGTTCACACAACCCAAATACTTTAGTCAAGTAGTTCTTCCTACATCTTCGCCATGCCTTACTACTATAGAACTTTTCCGCAAACTCTTTCACGTCACCCCGCCCATTTCGTATTTAAATTTAACACTTTTTTATATAAAAACGCCTTAAAAACCATATTTAGGGGTACAAAAGGGTGCAAAAAACCCCTTGCGGGAAGGGATAGATAACACGCAAAGGGTTTTATACATAGTGATGTACGCTACTATTATAGCACATAAAAACCGAACAAAACGAACAAATTCATTATTTTTCAAGATTTTTCAAAATATCGAGTTATCGCCATTCTTGCCCTATCCTCCGCAGAAACCCCATAAACCTTTATAGAAACATTTCGCCATGACAACCCCTGAATATACCTTAATTCAATAATCTGGCGTATATCGCTACGGGGTACAGATTCTACGAATTTCTCTATCTCGGTTACTTTTTTCTTAATAGAAGTTATTCGCTTGTTAAGTTCTTCTTTAGTTTTGTGGTACATTCCAATATGCTTTGGACTTACGCCAACTATGGGTATAACTATTTCTTGATATGGAAATTGGTTACTAGAACCTATCACAGAATCAGACACAACTTGACCATGGGTGTCCGTAATGTTTTCTAATTTTTCTGATAAATACGATATCTCTTTAAGTAGATACCTGTGTTGCTCCAAATCTTCCAATGTTATGCCCATGCTATCCCGCCTCTATTTAGTTAATTTTCTGTTTCCAGCTTCATCTGTGAAGTCATAACTGGCACAAATATAAGTGTACCTTCTTCATCCCTTGTGAGTTCCATACCATCCGCTTCAATTTTGTCATTTGGATATTTGGTGGAATGTTTTATCGTATGTGTGATTTGATGACTAATTATAAGCGTTTTGTACAAATATTGCCCATACTTAACATTTCCGTTAATATCAGGCTCTCTTTCTGGAGCAGGAACAAATTCGTCTTTTAGCTCAATAACCATTTTCATGTTAATTTCACCAGAAGCAGAACCTGATGTATATAGTTGATTAATTAACCCAACAATAGCATTTGATAGCCCATTTCTTGCTCTTGTGAATAATGGAGATTGCAAATTAACAACTTCTCTGTTATTATTATCTTCACTCTTAGTCATAAAAAAGTTCCCCTTTTGATTTTGGAATTTATTTTGCAACAGAAGAAAGCAACGAAAATGCCGCTTCCTTCTGTTTTTTTGTTTCCAGATAATCAAAGCATGTCCATCTTGAATAATAAAGGCAACCAAAGTTCATTCTTCACGACATATTTTTCGAGAACATAGTCACAGAATTGCCTTATTGACTCTTCTCGCATGTCAACGCTACTGATCTCTTTTATGTCTTTGATTTTTTGACCGTATATGCTAACAAGCCTTGTTATATCCATGCGTTCACGATTGACATGTTTTTCTACTTCTACTTTTGTGTCCCGCTTATCACTGAATTTCATTGTCAATTTCAATGGATTGCCGTACATGTCACGCATAACATTAGTATCATGTGTATATGCATTTTCTTCTCTTTCCTTTGCCGTATCTTGAGACAAAGAAGAAAAAGAAACATGATGATTGATGATGTTTTCTAAAGATTCAGTATCTTTTTTATTTTCAGTTTCCTTTTCTTTACTTTCCTTTTCTTTTACTTTTCTTTTTGTGGTAAAGACTCGGCGCAAACGGCGTTTTGGGGGTGAGTTTTCGGCGTTTTGGGCAACCTTAATAGCAGGTTTGACATTGTCATATTTTGAAATGTCAACCAGTATATAATTAGGGTCGTAAAGAACGCCTTTACGTTCCGCATTTTTACATATTAAGAAATAACGTGCCTGTATTTCACGACTGGTTAATATGCCAAACGAGTTAAGAAGGGTTTTGTCAAAAAAACCGCGCTTAGCCAATTCATTCACTACATCATTCGCTAAGGAAGGAGATACACTATATCCCACGCCTTTTGCAAACAATTGTGCTATATCTTTGTTCCAGTCCATGTAATATCCATGGCGTTCATAAATTTCACATAAAAGCCGTCCAGTAATAGATTCACCTTTAGCGCCAAATCTAGCCGTAACAAATTGAATTTTCCTATCTCGGTAAAAGCCTACGTCCATACGGAAATACTCTATACCAGGTTTAGGCTCGCTCGTCTTGCTCATGGTATGCCTCCTCATTGTCAGAGAATATAATATTCTCGTCTTGGAGGAGTTGCACGCCACGCACAAAAAAAGTATTCTAACTTTTTGTTCACTAAGTGCCTCCTCATCAGAACGAGAGTATTGCACCTATGGCCATATTTGCAACTAATACCCGTGTGTACATCACGGAAAAGGACGTGAAGGACTTGAACCTCCCCGTTGCCAATCGTCCTTGTTGGTATCTTCCTAAAACGAACAATCACAAGGCATAAGTGATTGTTGTTCAGGTAACACTTTGTTTACATTCGTCCAAAATATAGCGGAGCTACCCTTTTCCGAAGGGCATATATTTTTGCTGTGCTTCATCTCATGAAACTGTTGCTCTAAATCCTCCAAGAATACACCTTTGATTATGCTGTACCCTATAAGTCTTTCGGTTTCTTTTGCTTCTGCCCATATATCAGGGCGAAGGCAATAAGCACAGTACCAATGCTGCCGACCTGCTTTTAAGCAACCTTGACAATTGGCGTGTTTCCACAGCCTGTACGTTGTTGGCTTTTTTATGCCTATTTCTTTGGTGTCGTATATGGTTCGTGTCCAATATGCAAGTGGAAACTCGGTCTTATAGCCTTGTACGCCCAAAGATTGGCTTCGGCGTTGTATTCTCATTGGTTCATTTTTATCAAATCCGTAGAGAATTACGATATCCTCGCAAGGGTTTTCAAATGTGGCAGGGTAGTTTTCTTTTAGCCATTTCAAGAACGGTTCAGTTTTAAGGTAATAAGTACAATGTGACGCACCGTGTGTCATTCTGAATCCGCCCCGCTTGATTGAAACCTTCAACGGCGTTATGTGTTCCCATTCTTCATAGTTGGCGTAAGTTATTTCAATCCCCAAATACTCTGCAACTGCACACTTAAACCGCTTGACATCTTCGTGTTCAACCTCTGGACTGATATCATGGTTTAACAAGATTACGTTTTCCTTGCCATACTTATAAACTGCTTCAATTGCAACCAGTGCTGAACTATGTCCACCACTATAACAAACTACTGCTTTCATAGTTGCCGATCTCCTCATCTATACGGATTTTCTCCGCCATGGGTTGCCCTCACTCGCGCATCCGCTTCCCGCTTTTCCCTACACAGTCCAGCAAGTACGATTCCATAATCGTGAGGTCTTTCGTGGCTGGGCTTTGCGAAATATGCCTCTAGTCTGCTCGCCGCTTCTAGGTAGTCAATTGCCATTTCGTCCCTAGAATGCTGTGTTTCCTGCCCATGGTCTGACGGTAGAGCAGTTCCCACTAAGGGCATTTAGAGCATATGCAATATCCTCTGCGAATAACCTATCCTCCACATACCCTTCCATTTCAGGTGCATACTCTATATTTCCGCCATGCAGTGGCTCGTCCATATTAAGCTGGCGACCTACAATGTATTTGTGGGTATCGCCTAATACTTGACTGAATACTACCCATTTTCCTGTCATATCTAATTGATTCTCCTTAATGCATAGCCTTCAAAATCCAATAATCGGACTATTTCTGCGGGGCTATGCTCTTTTGCAATTTCTATTAGTTTGTCAATATCCACGGTCACTATGTCTTCCGTGGAGTCCACAACGGTAACTGAATCTCTCAGTTGCCTTTTTAAATCCATAAACTCTTTGCGCGCTTCTCGCAAGCGGTCAAAGTCTGCAATAGATATGACCACTGTTCCATCATTAAACATATTCTAATCCTCCATTTTCGTATTTTTTATACGGATTTTCTCCGCCATTGGTTGCCTTCACTCGGTTATCCGCTTCCCGCTTTTCCCTGCACAGTCCAGAAAGTACGATTCCATAATCGTGAGGTCTTTCGTGGCTGGGCTTTGCGAAACATGCTTCTAGTCTGCTCGCCGCTTCTAGGTAGTCAATTGCAACTTGGGGCAAAACAGGTATTTCTTCCTTTTTCTTGCTTGCGCGTCTTTTTCTTGGTGCAACCGCCGCTGTAGTTTCTTCTACATTTCGGTGGCTCTTTTTTTGCTTTGTTTGTATTGGTGGGGCAAGCGAATCCTGCACATAACTATACAGGCTCATTTGTTGTTCTGTTTTTCCCATAAGTACATCCCTTCCTATTCGTCTGGATTTTCTGGCAATGGGAAAACTTCTATACTCTTAACTACAGGTAGTCTATCAATAATATTTTCCCCAATATCAACCCCTTCTGGGGTATTCACAATAGATTTTGTGGATTCCTTCACAAATGCCATATACCACTCGTGTGCTTGTGCCTTAGCGTCCGCCTTATCTTTTGCAGTAACAACAGTCCCCAACGGATGACATTCCCCGTTCTGCTTATATATAATTTTACATTCATATTTCCTTGTATTCACGATTCTACACCCTCCGTTTTGGGGCGGGGTGTATGCGATACATCCACATTTCTTATAACATTGGAGCGAAGCCTTGTACCTACACAATAATCAACAAGCCGTGTTCTTATTTCTTTCTTAGACGCATACGCTGGTATCCATACGCCACAATGGTCAACAAGTGTCTTATATTGGCTCTTTTTTAAATTTAATTCACAAAGGTACTTGTCTGCTTCTGCCTCCGATTCAAAGGCTTCTAGCTTGCCTATTACCTCACCTGCATCAAATCCAGTTTCATCACTGGCTTGTACATCACCCTTAATCTCCATTCCCATAACAACAGTAACACCCAATTGACGGGCAAGTTCTTCTACATTTATTGAAGGGGATGATACGGGTGATACTTTAGATTTATACTCTTGGTAATTCCTAAACTCTGATTGAAAACAACTTTTGATATAATCCAACTCCAGTAAATCATTCGGAATTTCGTTGTTTAATGCTCTACGAATAAGAGGGTGGTCAATATTAATCACCTCTGTTAGTGCAGATTTAACAAATGAGTAAATAGAATAATACCCCCATAACTTTTCTGAACCCTTAATGCTTGAATCGTCTTGGTTATCTTTGCAAAAGTTGAAAAAATCGCCATATTCGCACTCAAGGTGTTGCAATCTATCCATTGCCCAGTTTGACATATTAATCCTCCTTAGATTTTGTTATTGTTCCTTATACAGGTCTGTTATTGCTTTTAAGTCCCCGCCACAAAACGGACAATAACATACTTCCCTATTCCTATTCCGCTTTACAGGCAGGGGCGTTGTAACGTCTGGTTCAATCAGAGTTTCAATACCCACGTTTAACGCCCTTGCTATTGATATAACTTTGTCTGCCCGTGGTTGCACTTCACCAGATACATACCTAGCTATAGAGTTGCGGGGGATTCCTGTAGCTCGTGACAAGTGTGATTGTTTCATCCTCTTACCCTTTAGCAATGTAGCTAAAGTCTTATGGCTAAACATTGGTGCGTCACCCCTTATTCTTCTAAAACAGATATGTCTAGTTTTGTGCGTCTAAGTGTTGCAGAAAAGTTTATTACAGCGTCATCAACTTCCTTTATATGCCATAACTTTCGAACTATCTTTTTGAGTTCTGCAATTTCTTTTTTCAGTTCTGATATCTCCTGTTCATAATGCATCATTGCACCCATATATTTTTCTCCTTTTAATTTTGTGGGGGTTATACTGCCCCGCTACGTGCTACTGTTGCCCAATCAGGAAAGAAAAGGAATTGCACAAGATGTTGTGCATAATGCCCAATTTTGATACAATAGTCTTGCCAATTTAAAGTTGAGAAAGGGGATGGTTCTTTTGTCCCAAATTTTGACTATTCTGTACCTTACAAATACGGTGGATGCAGGGCAATGTGGCAACCTTAAGCCACTAAAGTGACACAACCCACTAACTAGACAGTTAGCCCCTGTGCTTCTTGTGCGGGGTAATGGTTAAGGCAAACAACTACAAGGCAAAAGTTCCGCTGATTCTAGATTACGCGGTTCTTTTTGGTTTCGGTGGATGATTACTTTAGCGTTTTCCTTTTCTTGCCTGATTGGGCAAAGACCAAACTACATATCATAAGTACAATTATTAAAGAAAATCTCTCCAATATTTAATGGTGACATTCCAAGGGCTTTTGCTAACTTGTACATCACATCTGCTGATGGTTGGTGTTTTCCTTGTAGCACAGCACTTAATGTATTTCTGCTTATTCCCGCTATTTCTGAAAGGTCTTTGATTTTCTCAAGACCCTTATCCACCATCAGTTTTTTTAACGCTATGATGTTTGCTTTTTGCACGATTGCATATTGCTCCTTTCGGGGTGGAAGCGGGGCTACACCGCCCCCGCTTCGTGATGGGTTGTAACTTGTGGGTCACAGGGCGTTGCTAGTAGTTCATCCACCGTACAACCATATAAGGTTGCTATCTTTGGGAGGAGTTCAACACGGGGGAAACGTCCATTTGTTTCCCATTTGGCAACAGTACTTTTGTTTTTCAATCCTAGTTTAGTAGCTACATATGCCTGTGTAAATCCAGCAATTAAGCGTTTTTCTTTTATTTGGTTTATTATCTGCACCTCCATAATAACGTTGCATTTCGTTCAACAATGCTTAGTATAACCTCAAGTTGAATGGTTGTCAACAGTTTTTTATTTAAGTTGAATTTTTTTCACATGGCTTGTAAAGTGAAAAAAATTCAATATAATATAGAAAAGGTGATGAATGTTGTTCAATGTAAGATTGAAGCAATTAAGGGAGTTGGCGGGATTATCACAAGCCGAATTGGCAAGGAGATTAGGAATAGGCAGGGACTTGTATAACAAATATGAGCGTGCTGGTATACAACCCTCATATGATACATTGGTGCTTATTGCTAAAACTCTAAACACAAGCATAGATTATTTGCTTGGCAACTCGAACGTAAACCCTGATCCCCTCACCACTGAAGAATTCCTCGCCCAACAAGGCGTAACTAACCCAGAACACATTGCCATGTTGCTTAGCATGATGGATTTAGTAAAGAAGGATTCAGAATCAGATTCATCAGTAGGCGAATATCTTGAAAAAGATATGAACATGAAACAAGCAAACTAAAGAAACAAATTACCCAAAAAGCATTGGGCATTGCATCGGACAAGCCCACGCCAAAAGGTGAAGTTTTGCAATTTAAAATGCCCCCAGATATTGGGGGTACATAAGTTTTTATATACACGTAGAACGACGGGAAATTATTGGAGGTTCAAGTCCTTCACGTTCTTTTCTGTGATGTACACACAGATATGTTGAAATTCAACAAACTATTAAGATGTTAATACAACAAGGAATCCATAATACTTTCATTCAAAAGACGCGGTAGCGCAACCATTTCTGCGCGTGATTGTTTAAGGATAATGTCGGCGTGATAGCGCATATAGGCAAAAGCGGGCATTCTTACATTGTTAAGTGGTAACCTTGAATATTTATGTACCCTCATCAAAAGATGGGGGTACATAAATAGGGTATTGTTAATAATGAAATAAATT
>Ga0123355_10001898_pt1 | contig 29370 bp, 26 predicted proteins | sample TergutEmb28metaG_3_FD_89872 | JGI IMG/M metagenome (GOLD analysis project Ga0123355, IMG submission 89872) | Embiratermes neotenicus P1 segment gut microbial communities from Petit-Saut dam, French Guiana - Emb289 P1 | ecosystem: Host-associated > Arthropoda: Insects > Digestive system > Gut ... | reverse complement strand
TGTTACCGCCACCATTTTGCGGAGGTGCATTTGTAGCCTCAAGTGCTGTAAAGCGTCCCTGCCCATCTACGTAATACAGCCTACCGCTGTCATCTGCAGTAAGCGAATTCAGTGCTGACGAACCACCTGGACTAAAAATGACCGTTGCAGTTATGCCAGAATTAGAGGCAGCAGCCACTGCACTGCCTGTTGGTTCTGCGTCTGTTACTCGAATAACGTCATCATGTGGACCATTGAGAGCTATGTACAGATTCACCTGATAGCCATTTTGCGTATTTGCACCGGCAGTACTTAGCACTGGCGAGGATTGACTGTAGCTGGATAACTGCACACTGCGCAAAAGTTCCAGTGTTGTTGCATCAAAAACATCCACGTAACCGCTATCAAACTGTTCGCCCGACACAACATATAGGCGATTGTCGTACATCACTGGTGTTGATGTCGATCGCGCGCCACTCAACTCTTCATCTATGACTGATCCCAAGCTGCCATTAGCAGCTACAGCAACACGTGCCACATGGCCATTGGTTGTCGCGACATAAGCAACACCAGCACCACTGCTTCCCTCAACATACAGAACAGAACTACGCACGCCACCAGGAAGGATTGCAGTATCTACAATTCCACCTGCCTGAGATCCTGCAGCACGAGACACCAATATCCCGTCATCACCTGCAAAAATCGCCACATCATCAGTTATTGCAGCTCCTGCCCACAGAAAACCTGTTTCAGCTGCACTTGAAGTGGATGAGTGCGTCCATACCTGCGATCCGTCACTTACGTCAAGGCAAAAGAACATTCCCTCGCTGTCCATCAAAGTGAGATCACCTGCAGCACCGTATAGATAGCCATCCGCATAGGTTAGGGCACCCACTGATGTCCAGTCACTTTGAAAATTGCTTGTGCCTGATGTCCAGATAGGAGTCAAGGTGTCTGCATCGAATGCCTGCACCGCACCAGTAGACAGAGGCACAAAAATCCTGCCGCTGCCTGCTGCTAGATAGCCAGTGCGCCCAACAGACGTGGCAAGTTGCCTCGTTTCCTGCACTTGATTTGCCCTGTCCAGCTTCCACAAGGTTGAGCCACCCGCAATATAAATATAGTCACCAATCTTTACGGGAGATAACGCGTCATCTGCACTACCAACTGTCCGCGTCCACACAGCGCGTGCAACTTGTGGGGGGCGTGGCGTGCTTGCATCTACAACAGCAGAATTAAAGGCATTGCCCCTAAAGGAATCCCACCTGGGAACCTCTACCACTGTTATCGTGGCGAAAGGACGAGAAATATCGGAAATGCCTGCTGGACTAGCTGCGGCGTAACGCTTTGCGCTCAGCAAATAGGTGCCTGGCGCATCAAAACTCAGCGTTGCCATTCCTTGCGCATTAGTAGTAATGGCAGGTGTCGAAGATGTCGTTGCCCCAACTCTGTTGCCACCGATAGGATCGATTAAAATCTCTGCACCTGCAAGATCTGTCATTGACGCAGCACCAAAATCATTAAATCCGTCAAGTCCTCGTAGGCGCACATCAAATGATTGCCCAGCAGTCACTCTGTAGGAAGCACTGTCGAAAAATGCAAGCCAGCCTGGATCACTGGGCCACGTACCACCCCACGAACCCAATATGTCGATATAGTCACCATCCTGAACAGGATAGGTAACAAGTGTGTGTCCCCAGCCAGGAAATTGTTCTGGCATCGTCTGATTTGCTGCCCACATCCACCACACATTAGACGCATCTTCAATTGAGGCCGCCCTGCCATCAATCGATACAATGCCAAAATTATTAGCAACAATTCTGTCTGCTGCAGCCCCTGAACCATAGGTCTGCTCAAAGGCTTCTGCCAAAACATGAATTGGCGTAATAAAGCCTGGATCAGGATTCGTTATGCCTGGTATACCATATTCACCCCAGGGTCGATGCTCAAACGTAATCTCTGTAGGCGCCATTCGAGTATCCTCAAGATGTTCGATGCGCAAAGTCGCTGTTATCTCTTGTGCCCATGCTACCGGAACTGCAGCAATCAAAAACAGGATGAGCATGACTATTGCCGCAATCACCCTCAAGGCTATAGCCCTGCGATTGCTGGGCACGCTCACCTGCATGCCGCACGTTGTCGGGATTCTTCGTGTACAGTGCATCTGTTTTCCTCCTCGCTCTTGCGACGGAGATTTTATCGGATGCCTGGGAATAGTTAGACAAAACCGATCTTTCCCGCCGAAAGACAGATACTCGTGGCTGCATGTGGCATAGTCGCCACAATAACAGCATTTCTCTTTGGTAGGTCTTCCGGCTTAAAGGTCAAGTGAGGACTAAGCGCCTTCCCAGCGCAGATGCGCCAGTGGCCTGTAGCTTGCTCCTCGTTCCTTATTACGGCAACGGGGGTTGCGCTGGATTTGCACCAGCTTCCCTCTTCGTCCAGATGTGTATCCGACACGCCCAGAACCAATAGAGTGCTAAACAGTGTACCACACCAAAACACCTCAGATGACCAATCTCTGTATCGAGCCACATAAGCTGAGAAAGCGCCTTGCTACTACGCTTATTTTCAGGTTATGCACTCCTCCTTGACCTTAGTTATCTGAAGTGTCCTGGTGAACACATGGCAAATTCTGCAATAATAGAACATTGTAAAATATCGGAAGGAATCAGTGTGGACTATAACGTAATTTTTTGGATCATTATTGCTATTGTTATAGTGAACTTTATATGGGGACAGGTTCGAGCTGCCCTGAATCGTTCGCGCATGGGCGACGCTTTGCCGCCGGAACTCGCAGACATCTATGATGCCGATGAATATGCTCGTCAGCAGCAATATCAGCGCGCAAATGGTAAATTTGGTCTGATTGAAGATAGTTTTTCGACCTTGTTGCTGCTGGCAGTCCTTTTTACTGGAGCGCTAGGGATTCTTGAAAACTTCTTGCATGTTAATCTGACGGATAATTTTGTTTTGCTGCCTCTTGCTTTTGTTGCAATTATTGCCGTAACTCTTGCCGTTATTTCGCTTCCTTTTAGCTATTACGATACCTTTGTCATCGAGGAGCGTTTTGGTTTTAATAAGTCTACGCGCGGGCTGTTCTTTGCAGATTCTGCAAAGAGCCTAATGTTGACCATGATTATGTTGGCAGTTGTTGTGGGCGTTATTGCTTTTCTATATCATTTGACTCCACAGTGGTTCTGGCTAATTGCTTGGGCAGTGCTGACCTTCTTTAGCATTGGCATTGGCTATTTCTACTCACAACTGATTGTGCCACTGTTTAATAAGCAGACACCATTAGAGGACGGTGAGCTGCGTGATGCTCTATTTGAGCTTGCTCAGAAAACAGAATTTCCCATTACAGATGTCTTTGTAATTGATGGCTCAAAACGAAGCACAAAAGCAAATGCTTACTTTGCAGGATTTGGCAAGCGTAAACGCATCTGCCTGTATGACACCCTGATTGATGATCTCAACACAGAGGAGATTGCTGCAGTATTAGCACATGAGATTGCCCACTATAAGAAACGTCATATTCCTTTGGGAATAGCGATTGGCACGATATTAACCGGATTCCAGCTATGGCTGATGTCCCTATTCCTCGGCAGTAGCGAGCTTGCCGTCGCCCTAGGCAGTCCCACAGGCACACCATCGCTTATGCTGGGGCTGATTGCTTTTAGCCTGCTGTATGGACCAATTTCTGAGCTGTTATCAGTGGGAGAAAACGTCCTGTCGCGCCACAACGAATATCAGGCAGATGCTTTTGCTGCTCGCTACGGATACGCCGCAGCACTGATAAGTGGGCTCAAAACTATATCGTCGAAAGCATTGTCAAACTTGACGCCACATCCCGTTGTAGTGTTCTGGACATACTCTCATCCCCCACTATTGGAGCGAATCAGAGCTTTGGGAGAGGATGTTCGAAAGCACTCAACTTCTACGTCAAGTTAAAATATCATATTCATACGCGTGGTTACTGCGACTAGCAAACACAATTTTATAAGCATCCTTGGCCTTGAGCCTCTGGAGCGTTCTGAAGATCTATTGAGAATCGCGGGAGGCTTTTAGGATTTCGCGATAGAGGGCGTCCATTTGAACAACTTGTTCTGGTGAGAGATCCGCAGTTAAGCGTGCCAATATTTCTTGTTCGCGGTCTAACTGCTGAACTGCAATGTTGCTACCTTGCTTAATGTCGGCTATTTGTTTGACCAGTTCCATACGAGCAAGAAATAGTTCACGTATTTGGTCGTCTATTCCGTCGATTCGCTGACGAAGCTGTGCAAGTACTTCGACCTTGTCATTGTGCGAACTGCTTTTAGGCACGATTTACCACCGCCATCATGTCTGCAAGGACTATGGCAGCAGCAGCTTCTATGCAGGGTACTGCCCTAGGCACTATACAGGGATCATGTCTGCCCCAAACTGAAAGCTTTGTTTCCTGCATGGTCTCAAGGTTTACGGAATCTTGCTCTACAGCTATTGATGGCGTTGGTTTTACGGGCACACGAAAGATCAATGGCATGCCTGTAGTAAGGCCGCCTACTGCTCCTCCTGCGTTGTTGCTCTTGTGATTTAGTTGTCCATCGACAATGCAAAAGGCATCGTTGTGTTCACTGCCAAATATTTCTGCTGCTGCAAATCCCATGCCAAATTCAATGCCACGTACTGCAGGAATGGCAAAGACGGCATTGGTCAGACAATTCTCGATACCGTCAAATGGCGGATTACCTATGCCTGTAGGTAGTCCAATGATCGCACATTCAATAACTCCCCCAACAGAATCACCGCGCTTTGCAGCATCTAACATGACACGCTTCATGGGCTCTTCGACAGATGCATCATTGACAGGAAAACTACCGCTGTGATTAAGCTCATCTGCACTCACAGCCGTAGGATCATAACGCCTATCATGCACTGTGCAAATTTGTTCGATATGAGCGCCAATATGTACGTCCCAACTATTGAGCAACTGCAAGCACACAGCACCTGCAAAGCATAAAAGCACAGTCATACGTCCCGAGAAATGACCTCCTCCTCGCCAATCATGGTTATCGCCATACTTTACACCTGCATAATAATCGACATGTGATGGTCGGGGAATTTTAGCTACATGTTGATAGTCCTTACTGCGAATGTCAGTGTTTTCGAATAGAGCACACAAAGGTGCTCCGCACGTCACGCCATTAACAAGTCCTGAAACAATCCGTGGCTGGTCAGTCTCTGCCCGCGCAGTTGAGTAATCATTCTGACCGCCACGTCTGCGATCAAGAAAGGTTTGCACCTGCTGCATGTCAATGCTCAGTCCTGCTGGCAAGCCATCAATCACCACACCCAGCGCTTCCGAATGTGACTGCCCAAAGATCTGTATTCGTATGTTTTTGCCAAAGTATGATGACATTAGGCAATGACTCCTCCTAGATAACGGTAGTCCTCAAAAAAGTGCGGATAGGTCTTTGCAACCGCAGCTGCACCAATAATTGTAACAGGCTCATGAGCGTAGCTAGCCGCAACTGCAGCTGCCATAACAATGCGATGATCGTTAGCACCATCGACTATTCCTCCGCGAATTTGTCCTGCTCCTTGGACAAGTAATCCGTCGTCTATAGCCTGTACTGTACATCCTAGGGCTTGCAGCATTGCAAGTGTCGAAGCAATACGATCACTCTCTTTCAGGCGCAGGCGTTCAATCCCGTGGATGTATGTCTGATTTTTACGTAGTGCCGCCCACACTGCAAGTATCGGTACAAGGTCAGGAATGTCAGTCACATCGATTTCTGCTTGGTTTTGCACGGCTACAAATAGCTTGTCGCGCTGCAAAGACTGCAAGTTTAGTTCCGTGACCTCGACGCCTGCAGCTAGCCAAAAGGCAGCGTTTGACCAATCTCCTTCGACAGCGATAGTTCCTGGTGTCACATATTGCTGATTGCCTGGAATACGATAGTTGCCTGCTTGTGGATGCTCGATGGCTATGCCAAATTGTTGCAAGACGTCAAGGGTCATATCAACATAGCCTGCAGACTGAAGTGGTGACGTAAGCTCTATTGTGCTGTCACCTGCGAGTAACGGAAGCGCGAACAGTAGTCCTGACAAATATTGAGAGCTTTCATCACCAGGCAATTGAAAATGTGCAGGCTGCAAGCAAGATCTGTTGCGAGCCCTCCATTTAATAGGAAGCTGATAGCTTGAAAAGCGCATGCCACCCACTTCAAGCGCCTTACAAAGAGATGCAAAAGGGCGATTTAGTAAGCTGCCCTCACCCATCAAAATACCGCGCTTGCGCAGGGCACATAAAACAGGTAGTAGCAGACGTGCTGTTGCCGCACTCTCACCGCAACAAATTCTTTTGGACTGCGTTGAACCTGTATTAGGCATGACAGTTATGTGACCATCCCCGACATCAGAAGTAATGCCTATGTTTCGCAGAGCTTTGATCGTGACAGAAATGTCGCTGGATAGACTAGTCATATCCATCAAAATATTTGTTGGATTACTAGCTAGGGCCGCTGCAATTAGAATACGCTGCGCATAAGATTTCGATGGAATAGCAGCAATACTGCCAGAGAGTCTTGCAGGCTGAATGGTAATGTCAGTAGAGGACTTCACGTAGTCTCGTGACATCTTTTGCAAGAGCTGCAAAGGCCTCAGGATCTATTGATTGCTGTCCATCGCAAAGAGCATTCTCTGGATTATTATGAACTTCTATCATGAGACCGTCTGCACCTGCCGCAGTTGCCGCAAGTGCCATGGGACGCACAAAGCGCACGTCACCTGTCGCATGACTGGGATCAACAATGACAGGCAAATGAGAAAGTTCTTTGATGCGCGGAATTGCCGACAAGTCAAGAGCGATACGTGCCTGAGGATCAAAGCTGCGAATGCCGCGCTCACATAAAATGATCTGCTCATTACCGCCATCCATCAGGTATTCTGCACTTGATAGCAGCTCATTGATGGTGTTGCCAAAGCCACGCTTTAATAACACAGGCTTGTTCGTCTGTCCAAGAACACGCAACAGACTGAAGTTCTGCATGTTGCGTGCACCAACTTGAACAATGTCAACGTCTGCAAAAAAGGGAAGTTGCTGTGCATCTGTAATCTCTGACACTACAGGCAGCCCCACTGTTGCTCCTGCTGCAACGAGCAATTCGATACCCTCTTCTTGCAAGCCCTGAAAGTCATAAGGAGAAGTGCGCGGCTTAAAAGCACCACCGCGCAAAATGTGCGTTCCACCTGCCACCACCGCGTCAGCAGTTACTGCAATCTGCTGCGCTGATTCAACCGAGCATGGCCCAGCAATTAGCATGAAATCGCCACCACCAACAGTCGCATCGCCCACAGCAACAATGGTATCGTCAGAGCGATAGGTGCGATAAGTTTTCAGTATTTGATCTGACATGATGTGCTCTATTGGGTTCTTAGTCTGAAGTCTCGTATCAAGTGCGGGGTGACAGCGGAAGAACAGACTCACTGTCTATACAGGCTCTTCCCAAAAATGATGAGAGCTTAAGCTACGTTGACAACCTTTGTAACTCCTGGCACGCGATCTTTAAGGGTGCACTCTACCTGTGATGCCATAGTGAGACCTGCCATAGGACAACCGCGACAAGCTCCCTGCAATTCGACAAGCACTGTACCGTCATCCTGAATTTCCTTTAACTCAATGCCGCCGCCATCTGCTTGTAGGCGAGGACGAACTATGTCGAGTGCTGCCTCTACTGCTGCTTTATCAATTGCCATATTATATGTTCCTTTCAACTAGTTTTATTGCCCTACCATCATATCAGTTACTGTCAGTCAATTCTGGCTTGGTGAAGTCCTGGGGAACACTCTCGATCTGCTTAGGTGCTGGAAGCTCTTTGCTTAGATCTAGTTTGCGCAATCTATCTGCCTGTGTCAGCAAATTGCGTTCAAGGCTTGATGCAAACTCGTTGTAAGATTTAACGGTTTTCTCAAGATTGCCTTTAAGTTTGCTACTGTAACCTGCAAGCGTCGCCATGCGCTTGAGCAGCTCTTTGCCTGCCTCTACTATTTCCTGGGCACTCTCTGTCGCTTCCTGCTGCTGCCATGCATATGCAATAGATTTCACTATCGACCACAAGGTCACAGGACTTGCCAGTGCCACGCGCTGTGAAAAGGCATAGTCAACTAGTTGTGGATCGGCTTCCAGTGCCGCAGACAGCAAGGCTTCTGCGGGCAAAAAGGCAACAACAAAATCTGGTGCACCAGAGAGGGATTCTCCGTATTCTTTACGCGCAAGTACTTTAACGTGATCTTTCAGTGCCGCTGCATGTTTCTTCAGTAGCTCCTCGCGACGCTGTAAGTCCTCAGGTTCTGCACTCAGGGGGATTTCACAAGCCTTGTCATAGCTGTCGAAAGGCACCTTTGCGTCAATGGGAACAATGCGTCCATTGGGCAGATTAAGTAAAAAGTCTGGACGGATACGTGTGCTATCACCCGTAGCACCAGCAATAGTTGCAGTTGTCGATTGGCGCTCAAAGTGCACCGTTTCAATCAGGCCTGCATTCTCGAAAATCTGCTCAAGCTGAACCTCTCCCCAACGTCCGCGCTCTTGCGACTTTGTCAGCGTTCCAGCAAGCGTATTAGTTGTGGCTTGCAGCTGCCCTATCGTTCTACTTAGGTTTTCATCTTGGCGCAGACGAGCTTCTTCGAGTTCAGTAATCTTGCGCTGCATGGTCTCGACACTTTTTGACACGGGAGCAAGCTTCTCAATGACCTTGCCCTCTTGTTCCTGTTCGGCGATTTTTTGCCTGTGCAGTTCAGCTAGCTGGGCTTCTGCTTTTTCAAGCTGCTCCTTATAAGCAGCTGCCTGCGTGCTTGCACCTGCATTCGCTTCACGGAGCGCAATAACTTCCTCTTGCGACTGATGTAATCGTGTTTGTGCGTCTTGCAGACTTGCAGCATGCTGCTGCGCTTGATGTGCCTGATGCTTTAGCTCGTTACTTTTGCGCTGGAGCAAAATGGAAGTGCCCGCAACACCAGCAACGATGCCCAACACTGCACCAATTATTATTGCTATGATAATTTCCATATGCCTAAAGTCACCGCTTCCTTACCTGTCAGCATTAAAGATGTGCATGATAATGCCACTTGCCACCGACACGTTCAGACTTTCAGCACTCTCGCATATGCTCACCTTGAATCTATAGTCGCACAACTCCAGCACTCCTGATGAAAGTCCTCTGCCTTCTGCACCTATTACAATTGCAATCTTGCAAAGCGCGTCCATGTCCTGCAGCACATCTTCACTTCCTGACAAATCAGTGCCAATCAGGAAAAAGCCACTGTCTTTTAATTGCCGCAATTGTGCCAAGGTATCATCTGCAAAGGTCGGCAGATAGATGCTTGAGCCCATAGAGGAACGAATCACCTTTGGCGAGAACGGTGAAGCACATCCATCGCCCAAAAATACTGCCTGATAGCCCAGGCAATGTGCACTACGAATAATCGCTCCAACATTTTTTGGATCTTGCACACCTTCAAGTACAACAAGCCTATTTAAACTGGTAACATCCACATCATCAAAAGTCGGCACCTTGAAAACACCCAGAATGCCCTGGCTCGTCTTAAGTTCAGAGAGCGAATTGAACAGCGAGTCAGTTAGTACCCGCAGATTTGGCAGCCCTTCCAATACGGCAGCATCGTGTTTGCCCAAATAGCTCTCACTGACGATAGTGTAAACAGGTGTCAGTCGTACCAAAGCCTCATCATAAATCCGCTGCCCCTCGACAAGTAAAATATCATCTCGCTTGCGATATTTTGATACAGAATACGATTTAACTTGTTTAAAAAAGTCATTTCCTGAACTGGTAATTATTTCCATATTTTCCATAGCTCAACTATATCTTATATTGCCTTTATGGAACGATTTTGTTGGTGAAATGCAGAGCTTTTATCGACAGTTTTGTGAAATTTTAAGCGATAACTAAGCAGGACTTAATCAGGCTTTAAGGAGTGTTTTGTATCATGGGGGCGTGACTTATTTCAACTACATAGCTCTGAGCATTTTGCTAGGATTGCTGGTTTGGCTATCCATTTTTGATGTGCGCGAACGCAGATTGCCTAATCCTCTGGTACTTACTGTTGCTGGGCTGGGACTAGCAGCAGTATTGCTGCAATGTGCTTATGCGTCATCTCTGCTTCCGATCAGTGATGCTTTGGTGGGAGTTTTGCTTACTGCAGGACCTGCTTGCTTGTTTTCCGCAGCATACTATTTTGTGCGCAGGCAGGCTGGATTTGGGATGGGCGACTTAAAATTGCTTGCAGCACTGGGACTGTATTTGGGAATAGTGGGTGTGTGGGTATTGCCGCTTGCCTGCATAGTTGCCATACTGGGCATGACTGGACAAACTCTGCTTGGACATCAAAGCAAAGTCACGGAAAAAGCCCAAAGACAAACGATTGCCTTTGGGCCCTACATTGCTATCGCAACAGTAATTCTATTGCTGGTTTAGTAGTTCTTTGCCAATAGAGAAAAGAACGCCTTTGGGTGAATGCAAACAGGACAGATTTCTGGAGCATCCTTGGCTGTGTGAAGGTGACCACAGTTTGCACAGTGCCATACAACAACTGTTGGACGCTTGTGCGCCTCATCGTTCTCGATCTGGTCACGCACGGTGCGATAGCGATCCTCATGATGCTTTTCAATAACAGCAACACCATCCATTAGAACAGCAATAGCTTCAAAGCCCTCTTCGCGCGCATCTGCTGCAAAGTTCTTGTACATGTCAGTCCACTCAAAATGCTCACCCTCTGCTGCATCAAGCAAGTTTTCAACTGTTGAGGGGATGCTGCCTGGAGTCTCACCATCCGAGAGAAGAATCTTGCACCACATTTTTGCGTGTGCCATCTCGTTATGGGCAGTCTCCTCAAAAATGTCAGCGATATAGTTCAAGCCCTCTTTTTTTGCTTGACTGGCATAGAAAGTGTATTTGTTGCGTGCCATGCTCTCGCCCGCAAAAGCAGCTTTGAGATTTGCTTCAGTTTTTGACCCTTTGAAATCCATGAGAATCATCCTTTCATTTGGAAATAATTAATATGACGTACCGCAATAGTACTACAAAAATATTCCTATAGTACGTAATGTTACAAAAATAATAGCAAATTTCAAAAAACCTCCACATTTTTGTCACATTATTGCAACTAGTCTCAGTGTACCCTAAGTAGTAGCATCATCAATTTGTCCGTCACGGATTCGTTGCAACAAATCTGCGGCTTCTGGACTAATGCGCTTGATTAACGTACTGCGGCTAGGCGGCGCATCACGCTGTCGTTCCCACTCGCTGTAACCAAAGCTTAATTGCTGAGCAAACTCTGCCGCACTACGTCGCACTACTCCTTTGCCCAGAGAGGTCCATTGCACCATAGCATCACTACTGACGACCTCGATTTCTAAGCCTGCGGCGATTGCCTGTTTTGCCAGACGCTCTATGACCGAATCGGCTGATTTGCCATAGTCAGAAAAGATGACTTGCACACCCAGGATGTTATCTTCTTTGCGCTGTGCAACAGGATTGCTTTTGCCATCAAATACAATAGTCGCACTGAAGTGCTGTCCTGCATAAGACGCAACATCAGAAATCAGTGCATCACGCGCTAAGTCCCATTCCCCTGCGCGCGCTAACCGCAGGTACGGATCTGCCTGAAACATTAAATTGTAGCCGTCTATGATTAGTTGCTTCATCACAGCAATTTTACTTCAATTCAACAATCCCTAGAATATGTCAGGTATTCTAAGCGTCTTCATCCTCTGCAAATTGAGATAAGTACAAATCAGCATAAACGCCGCCAGATACAAGCAGCTCATCGTGAGTGCCGACTTCGACTATGCGACCATGCTGCATTACAACTATACGATCTGCATCGCGAATTGTTGATAGCCGATGTGCAATTACAAAGCTCGTACGTCCGTGCATCAAGCGTGCCATTGCCACCTGAATGAGCTTTTCTGTCCTAGTGTCTACTGAACTTGTTGCTTCGTCTAGAATCAAGATAGGTGCATCTGCAAGTACGGCACGTGCAATTGTCAGAAGCTGACGCTGTCCTACCGACAGGTTACCTGCGTCTTCTTGTAAAACGGTGCCATATCCATCTGGTAGTGTTCTGATGAAGTGGTCAGCAAGAGCTGTCTTTGCAGCTGCAACAATTTCATCGTCAGTCGCACCTGTGCGTCCATATGCAATATTTTCGCGAATAGTTCCGCTGAATAGCCAGGTATCTTGCAGCACCATGCCAAAGAGTTCTCGTGTGTGGTCACGCGTCATGTCACAGGTATTAATGCCATCAATTTGAATCTGTCCGCTGTCGATTTCATAAAAGCGCATCAGCAGATTAACGATAGTTGTTTTGCCCGCACCCGTCGGCCCTACAATAGCAATCATTTGACCAGGCTCAACGGTAAGACTCCAGTCACGAATTAATGGAGCATCAGGACTGTAGTCAAAGTTGACATCTTGCAGTACGACACAGCCTAATGCGTGCGCAGTGGAAGAAGCTTCCTGCCTTTGACATCCTTCACTGTGCTCAGGAAGTTCCGCAAGAGGCACTTCTGCAGGCTCTTCATCTGCGTCCAATAGTTGAAAGACGCGTTCTGCCGCCGCTATGGTTCCCTGCACCAGATTCGCCATTTGTGCTGCCGTCATTAATGGCTGTTGAAATTGGTAGACGTATTGGATAAAGGCAAGAATCAGTCCAATTTGCAAACCACCAATATTTGTTCCAAACAGCATGACTTCTGGTCGAGTCAGATAAGCAGCACAGGCAACTATCAACACATATTGTGCATTCGTCACAACACCAAAGAGCGGCATCAAAATGCTTGTCAGAAACTGTGCCCTCCATGAACTGCCATACAGCTCACGATTGGTTTTGCGAAAACGCTCAAGTGAGATTTCCTCGCGATTAAACGCTTTGATGATGTTGTGCCCACTGTAGTTTTCCTCAATCTGACTATTCAATTCACCCAGCTGTGCTTGCTGACGATTAAAGAATCGCTGCGCGCGAGGAGCAACCACCATAGTCATCAGCAAGGCAAAAGGCAGTGCAATCATCGAGATTGTCGCAAGCGCCCAGTTGATGCTAAACATCATGATCAATATTCCAACTAAAGTGATAATCGAAGTCAGAGCCTGCGTCATAATCTGCTGCAGATTAGTGTTGATCAGATCAACATCATTAGTAATGCGCGAAAGTGTATCTCCATAAGGATTACGATCAAAGTAGCGCAGGGGAAGCCTGTCCAATTTCTCTGAGGCTTTTTGTCGCAAGCCCCAAATAAGACGCTGCGTTAATCCCACGATAAGACGCTGTTGTAAATAGCTAAATATTGCCGCAAATGAATACAATGCGAACACGCCTACAAGTACCCAGCCAATTAACGTAAAGTCAATGGATGACACCGCAAAGCTGGGATCTTGTGCGTGCTGAACAGAATCTGTCGTAAAGCGCGCAAGTTCATTAGTCGCTTCTGCAAGTACACGAGGGCCAAGAACGGTAGCTGTTACTGCAGCAAAAGCAAGCAGTGTTGCAAGAACAAGCTTCCATTTGTCACGAGCAAGCAGTGCGAGAAACTTTTTGACCGTGCCCTTAAAATCATCAACATGTGCAGGAGGCGCAGTAATAGCTGCCACTTGATTAGGGCCGCCTAGCTGTGAGCCACCTGAACTTTGCTTTTGCGGCCGCCTATGTGTGGTCGCCCTACTGTTATCTGTTGCCATGGCGTGCCACCTCACTTGCGGTAAGCTGAGAAGCAGCTATTTCACGGTAAGTCGCAGAATGCTCCATCAGTTCATCATGCGTACCCATGCCACAGATTTTTCCTTCTTCAAGAACAAGGATTTGGTCAGCATCTTGAATAGTGGTAATGCGCTGCGCCACAATAATCATAGTACTGTCTGCACAAAGCGGCTTGAGTGCTGTGCGCAACTGAGCATCCGTCTGTAAGTCCAGTGCAGAAAAACTATCATCAAACAGATAGACTTCTGGTCGCTTGAGCACAGCACGTGCAATGGCAAGACGTTGACGCTGTCCACCAGAGAAATTTGTACCACCCTGCGATACATCTGTCTCAAGGCCATCTGGCAACTCGCTTACAAAATCCCAGGCCTGCGCAATTTTCAAGGCATCAACGACCGCATCGTCACTTGCATTAGGATTGCCAAAGCGCACATTGTCTGCAATAGTTCCTGTGAACAGCACTGCTTTTTGCGGTACGTACCCAATTCGCTTGCGCAAGTCTTCCTGTGTATAGTCGCGCACATCAGTACCGTCCAGCAAAATGCGGCCACTACTTACGTCATATAAGCGCACTGCAAGGTTCATGATGGTTGATTTGCCCGAGCCTGTTGAACCTATGATGGCAAAGGTCTGCCCTTTGCGTGCAGTAAAGCTAATGTTGCACAATGCCGCAGTTTCACTAATCGTGCCATCCTGGCCCTCAAAGTGAAAGCTGATGTCATCGAATTCAAGTGTCGCGAAATGGCTAGTTTGGACGTTCTTGTCCGCCTGCATCTGCACTATAGCAGGATCAGCAATTGCAGGTTGTGTGTCCAGTACCTCTATTACGCGCTCTGCACTTACGCTGGCACGCGGTATCATGACCACAATCATCGACATAAACATCAGCGAGTACAGTACCCACATAACATACTGCATAAATGCCATCATTGACCCAAGCTCTAGCCCACCGTCTGCAATGATGTGCCCACCAAACCACACAATGGCAATAGTTGTCACCTGAATGACGAACATTACCGCAGGCATCAAAGCAATCATGATCTTGTAGGCGCGAATGTTAGCATCCGTCAAATCATCATTTGCTGCACGGTAACGATCTTGCTGAAAGGACTGACGATTAAAGGCGCGGATAACACGCACGCCCGTCAATCCTTCACGTGCAATCAAATTCAAATGGTCAGTCTTTTTCTGAATGCCTCTAAATATGGGCATGACATATTTCACTGCCAGTAAGAACAACAGCGCGAATAAGGGAATAGCTGCAGCAAAAACCCAGGAGAGCTGGGCATTTTCTGAAAAGGCAAGTACGAAGGCAACAACAATAAAGAGCGGAGATGCCAGTGCCAGGCGCAGCAACATAAAAGTCATCTGCTGTATTTGCTGAATATCATTGGTTGAGCGAATAATCAGTGATGCTGTTGAAAAGCGATTCATCTCAACAAGGGAAAACGTGCCAACTGCAGCAAAAACGTATTCGCGCAAGTCTCGCGCAAGTCCTGCTGATACGCGCGAGCAGAAAAATCCTGCAAACGTCGCAGCAATTCCAGCAAGTACCGTGATGCCCAGCATCAGACTACCCATCTGCCACAAGTATGCTGTCTGAGTAGCATAGGTGCCAACAACACCTGCTGCAGCTGTACTGGGATCGACTCCTTTATGCACAATGCCAATGTCAACGATGTTGCTCATCAGTCTGGGCAAGTACAATTGCAAACCAACTTGCGTTAGCGTCGTTAAAACAATCAACGCAAGTTGTATAGGATATGGCTTTAAGTAGCGCAGGAATAGCTTACGCATACATCCCCTGCCTGTTTCTTAATCTGTCCGCGGGTCAATCAACTACAAACTTATTCGTATGTTCCTGTCTGCACTTGCAAAATAACAACACTGCCAACCAGAACCTCTGTGCCTGCCTGAGGAATTTGACCAGTAACCGTACCTGCTGCAGTTCCCTGCACAAGGGGAATCGTCACAACTAATCCTAGATCCTGCAAAGCTTCAGTTGCTTCTGACACGGGCTTGCCCACAACATCTTCAACATCGATAATCACAGGATCATCAACTGGCTCACCTGTCGATATCACAACAACAATGATTGATCCGGCAGGGACTTCTGTGTCCGCAATAGGACTCTGCACTATGACGTAGTCTTCTGACACTTCTAGATCAGGCGCACGCACAATGCTCAGATCCAAATCCAGTCCCTCAAAAGCTTCTTCAACTTCTGTTTCTGCAAGCCCTTCAACGTCGGGAACAACAACGACATCATCAGCAATTGCGCTCAAATCTGCCGCAAGCACTATTGACACAGGAGAGCCCTCTAATATCTCTTCACCATTTGCAGGAATTGTCTGAATGACCGTACCTGGATATGCTCCCTCTGGCGTATCTTCTGCAAGCGCAGTTGACACTTGTCCCAAAACAAGTCCTGCTTTTTGCAATTCAACCTCTGCTTCGCCCTCGTTCAAGCCAATCAGGTTAGGCACAACAACCTGCGACACAACATGCTCAACAGGAGGCGGAGGAGTTACATCCATTCGCTCGTACACCACATAGCCCAGCGCGAGCAATGCTGCAATAATGACTCCAATAACAACCCAGGTAACCTTACTTTTTACTTCTGGCTGAGCCACAAGAGAGGCGGTATCTGGAATTTGTGCAGAGACAAGACCTTTCTCAACAGAAGAACTTTTATAGTGCACGATTTGTGGAGATAATCCTGCATCACGCAGCTTTGCAGCTGCACTTTCTTCCTTGAGTCCCACAACATCTGGCAGGTTTACCTGCACACGTTCGTTAATGGACGGACCACTGGACACCAGCAGCAGGCTTTCAAGGTCTGGCGATGTAAGTGAATCTGGAGCAGGATGCTGGTCCATGACCGCGCCCTTTGTGATTGCATCGTTGTAATCATAGATGACGCGAGGCTTTAGCCCGAGCTCTGCCAACTCTTCAAGAGCCACGCCCTGACTCTTGCCCATAACGTCAAGCATGCGCAGATTATCGTCTTCAAGCTGTGCCCTGCGATCTACGTCAAGCGGACCTGTTGAGACGACCACGATAATCCGCGATCCACTGGGTATGGTATGGGTGTATTCTGGCATTGGCTTATTTACTTTCCTTTTGTAGGGTTTCAGGTACGCAATTTCTGTATCGGGTTAAAAATCAAAACACACCAGCGTTAATACGTTTCGTGTTTTGATTTTTGCAAGCCTCCTTGACCTTGCACACCTGAAGCCCTGCAAACTAGCTGGATAATTGTCAATATCTAAGTTTAGCAGGCTAAGGCATACACAAGATATACGGTCAACGCAAGGTAACCTCTTGCTTGATTATAGATGGCTGGCAGCAGGCTCTATTGTTCCATCTGCAAGCATTTCAGTTATTGTCTCACGCATCTTATACTTCATGATTTTACCGCTAGTGGTCAGGGGAAACTCATCAACAAAGACAATGTATCTGGGAGCTTTGTAGCGCGCCATCTGCTGATAGCAGGCCTCTTTGACATCATCCTCGCTCAAATTTGCACCATCTTGCAAAATAATAAAAGCTGCGGGCAACTCTCCGTATTTCTTGTCAGGTGCTGCAACTACTTGAACATCTTTAACCTCTGGCAGCGTATAGAGGAATTCCTCAATTTCGCGCGGATAGATATTTTCACCACCGCGAATGATCATGTCTTTGATGCGTCCTGTGACTCGATAATAGCCCTGCTCATCCACTGTCCCCAGATCACCAGAATGTAAGAATCCATCGGCATCGATTGCCTGCTCGCTCGCTTCTGGCATCTTGTAGTAGCCCTTCATTACCTGATAACCACGACAACAGAGTTCGCCCACAACTCCTGGTGGACATTGCTCGCCCGTATCTGGATCAATAACACGTACATCTGCATGAGGCATTGCCTTGCCCACCGTTTCACAACGTATGTCAGCAGGATCATCAACAGTTGTCATGGTAAACACAGGGCTGGTTTCCGTCAGCCCATAGGCAATCGTAACTTCTGACATGTGCATGTCAGACATAACCTGTTTCATGGTCTCGACGGGACAGGGCGATCCTGCCATGATGCCAGTACGCAGACTACTCAAATCAAAGCTGTCAAAGGAAGGATGACCCATAATGGCAATAAACATTGTGGGCACACCATAGAGTGCTGTTGCGCGTTCTTTTTCAACAGCAGACAGTACCAAGAATGGATTAAACTCTTCCAACAGAACGTGAGTTGCGCCATGCGTGATTACTGCCATGACTCCTAGCACACAGCCAAAACAGTGGAACAGGGGCACGGGCAAGCAGACGCGATCTGCTGCAGTTAGCTTTTGACATTCACCAATGTAGTAACCATTATTCAAGATATTTCTATGTGAGAGCTGCACGCCCTTTGGAAAACCCGTTGTACCACTAGTGTACTGCATCATGGCAACATCATCGGTCTCAACCTGAGCAAGTGCATCAGTGACCAACGAATCAGGATTATGCGCGCCCAATAGCAACAGTTCTGGCATGCTATAAAAACCGCGATGTTTTTCTGGCCCCATGTAAATCAAGTGCTTTAAGTGCGGAAAGCGCTCTGATCTTAGGTAGCCACGTGCATTTTCGAGTGACTCTGGCACAAGTTCACGAATTGTTTTGACATAGTCCACATCGCGGAAATTGTCTATAACTGCAAGCGCATCGAGATCTGCCTGCTCTAACACATATGCCAATTCATGTGATTTATAGGCAGAGTTCATCGTAACCATTACCACGCCGATTTTTGCAGCAGCAAACATAAAGGTTAGCCAGTCAGGAACATTACGTGCCCATACTCCCAGGTGCATGCCACGAGTGAGTCCAATCGCAAGCATCCCTTTTGCCAGAGAGTTTACGCGGTCATCAAATTGTGCATATGACCAACGCAGTCCACGGTCTGGCATAACCAGAAAGTCATGATCAGGATTTTTCGCCACTTCTGCCTCGAAAAAAGCACCAATGGTGAGATCTGTGAAGGGACCTGTATACTGTGCTTGATCCTGTATTACTTGAGGAATCTCATAGGTATCCAAGTCACCTATGCCGGCCTTTCTGGCCGCCTCTTTATGAAGGGCTACATTTATGGGCAATTCTTTGTTCATTGGCTTACGCTTCCTTAGTTTACTTTTGACTTCAGAGTCTCTGCTTGAGGGATTGGTCTGGACTTGATTTTGGCAATCGTTTGCTAGGCAGGCGTATAGACAACTGCAAGGATTGTAGATATTTCATCGCCTGCAGCACGCACCTGATGCGGTACGACAGTATCATAGTACAAGCTATCGCCTGGCCCCAACTCAAAGGTTTCCGTACCATATTCAATGACGACTGCACCATTCATGCAGTAGATAAATTCTTCACCTTCATGCGTATCGAGTTTGCGCTGCGCATTGGGCGCAACTTCAATAATAAAAGGATCCATGTGACGTGAAATCTTGCCTTCTGCAAGTGAGAAAAAGTCTAATGGTGCATCACTGCTGCCCGTTGCAAGAGCAGTGCGACGTGACGCAGATTCCAGATCACACGCTTTTGTCAGAGCAGGACCCATACCATCATCGTCATCAAGCAAGGTGCCCAAGCGCATACCAAGTGCGCGTGCGATAGTGATGAGCGGAGTTAGATTGAGCACCGTATTCGCTGTTTCAATTTGTGCCAATTCTTCTGTCGTCATGCCCGTACGTTGCGACAGCTCTTCAAGGCTGATGTTGTGAGTTTCACGCAAGGACTTAATGCGCTGCCCAACATTACTTGCCGACTGGTCAGAAATCTTTGTACTTCCCTTATTCGATGTCATGCCCTTATTCCTTTTCTCTATGCGTGTGCAATTTCGTCATTTCTAAAACAGCTCAACACATGCTGCGTACTACAAAGCAAAAAGGGGCGGCTTAGTATGTTAAGCCGCTCCCTTTGTCTTCTCTATGCTGTCCCGTTTAGGGTGCTAAAAGATTACCAAGTCCGCCGCGGCGCTGCTCAAGCCAAAGCTCAGCTGCGAGCTGTTGCGTAAGTTCCGCATTTTCATTTGCTGCTCCGTTTTCATCTGCGGGATCTGGCTGTAACACACCTGGCTGCAGTCTGCCACCAGGCTGTAGCTCATCGGAAAACTCTACACGAGATTCTGGTGAAAGCGAATCAAGCAAATCAGTAACACCCAAGTCCAAGCGGACGGTGTCGGTAAGACTTCCTGTTGACACATCTATCAGCAGGGAAACAGGAATGCGCAATTCGTTATGTGTTACAAATTCGACTGTTGAGTACGCACCCGTTGGATTTGCGCCATCGTTATGACAGGTCAAGCAGGTCAGACTATCTGCGTCACGTGCATCGCGAACCATACTGCGAATTTGCGGACGTACCGTGTCCTCATGTGTTCTGTCATGGCAAACACCACAGCCAAAGGGATTAGCATCGCCTTGCATAGACGGCACTACATTTGCACTGCTGCTAACACGATCATCGCGCGCTGCCTGCCAAAAGTCGTTGTGTGCCGATGCAAAGTCCATGTCGCCAAAGGCAAATCCACCAGCTTCATCTGTTGAATTATGACACCCTGAGGCACTACATCCAGCATCAATGCTTGGTGTTGGCATATGTGCGCCACTTACACGCATCGCTCCACCGTGAAGCATTTCATCTGCAACCTCATGACATGCCAAACAACCATCGTCGACTAAGTCGCCCATGGGGTCTACGTCCACATGGCTCCAGTTGGTGATTTCGCGATCACTCAAAGTTTCTGAGTGGCATGTCTGACAGCCATTTGACCTAACGGCATGCTCGCGAGCAATATTATTGGTGAAGTGACAGGTGCCACAGCTGGTGTAATCATAGGTGATCTGGTCACGCTCGTCCTCGTCCTCTGTCGTAAAGGTCCAAGTGTGAGGATACATCTCATTTGTGCCCTCTTTGCCAAATTGGGCATCGATGAATTCTTCAACTGTTACCGTATACGTCGTATCGTAGTCAAGCAAGTCAAGCGGGACTGAAAGAACGGTATTTTCACCACGGTCACTATCTGACCATTCGATTTCATCAAGGTCAACCTCTGCGCCCTCATCAATAGTGATGTCACCATCAACGTCAGGATTCATTGGTCTATCAAAGTAAACGGTAATGCTATCAGTGCTTACCGCAACATCAATTTCATCATTTTCTGGAGCAGTTGCATCATCAGCAGCCGTCCAGTCACTGGCATCTTCAGGCATTACCGAAGCAGCAATCCTCCATGGCAGCCAGTTGTTGGTACCGTCAAGAACGCTGTCGCCATTACCCTGTCCGCCGCCAACAATCCCCTTTGCAAGCTGACCTGTAGCATTGTTACCCCATGCCCAGGGATGGCCGTCTACATCAATGGCTATGCTATGACCAGTTCCTGCAGTAATTGCTGTCCACTCTATACCATCTACATCAGCTGCAAGTGGAATGTTATTTGCAGCACCTGTGCTACCTGTGCCCAACTGACCATCATTGTTAACACCCCAGCCCCACAGATTGCCGTCATTATCAAGTGCAAGCGAGTACGTTTCGCCTGCTGCAATTGATGTCCAATAGTCCACCGCGGCAGGCACAATAACAGGATGTGGAACGTTCTGATTTCCTGGACTTGCTGGACCCAGGCCTAGCCTACCACCACCGCCTAGTCCCCATGCCCACAGGTTGCCGTCATTATCAAGTGCCAAAGTATGTGCATTTCCAAGTGCTACTGAAACCCAAGCATCAACCGTCACAGGATTAGTAACCTGATATGGCACATCACGGTTAACTGCATCACCAAGGCCTAATTGTCCACCATTGTTCATACCCCACGCCCATAAGTTGCCATCGGAGCCGATAGCTGCGGTGTGGTTACCACCTGCATAGACTGAGTCCCAGAGAATAGGACCGCCCAGTGTAGGACCGCCTGCTACGTCAGGAACTCTCACAGGAACATTACTTGAAAGAGCTGCACTGCCAATGCCAAGTCTGCCCTGCTGGTTATTGCCCCATGCCCACAGACTACCATCGGTGTCGATTGCCATAGTATGACTGCCACCTGCATAGACTGAGTCCCAGAGAATAGGACCGCCCAGTGTGGGACCGCCTGCTACGTCAAGTACACGGCTAGGAGCACCATTAATGGCAGCTGTGCTTCCCGTTGCAAGTCTGCCATTACCACCGTGACCCCAGCCCCACAGATTACCATCATTATCAAGTGCGAGTGAGTGCATGGCGCCTGCAGAAATTGATACCCAGTAATCCACGTCAGTCGGCATTGGCATCTGAACAGGAATATTACGTGCAGTAGTGTTTCCTAGGCCCAGCTGTCCGTTTGCATTTGCTCCCCAAGCCCAAATGTTACCAAATGAGTCAAGCGCAAGAGTAAAGTTTTGCCCTGCAGAAACTTCAACTATTTCTATGTCATTGCTGTTAAGAAGATCCAAACCGCCCTCGGGAGAAAGTGCTGATTCATCAGCAGGTGTTTGGAAAAAGATATCTATAGCTGGCCAGACTGGAAAGCCCAGTGCCGAGTATAGACCATCAATGCTCACGCGATACGTTGCTCCAAAGACCAGCCCATTGATAGGAATGTTCAGTGTGGTTGCATCAGTGCTCCAGTTTGCGTGTGTCATAAGCAGGAATACCGCACTGTCACCCGTTACGGTGATGTTCGCATAACCTAGGTTTTGACCCACGTCCATCGCTTCGCTAAAGGCGATTACCAACGTGTTGTCAAGAACTGGTGCACCTGCTGCAGCATCGCCACCACCCGCATCTACGTAGGTAGTCGTAACACTTGCGACCTCGACAGGTACTGCTTGTGCAATACCAGGTGCCGCAACTGCAAAGACCATCATTGCTGCAGCAAAAACAAGGAATACTGTCACCGCCAGCATGAATCGTGACTGTACTTGCGGTCTTGCGCACAGCAAGCGCTTTGGCGGCAGTTGCAGTTCGCTCGTTTGCATCATTAGTGGTCGAGCACTCATAATTTCGTTCCTGTCTTTGTCAGGTCAAAGCCTTAGACACGACAACAGTGTCCCGCCTAAGGAAAACTACCAAATATACACGAAATCTATTATGGCATGTACGCAGCGCAAATTCAATCAAAGTGGGTGAGAAAACATCACGTTTTCTTCACAATTTCTACATGGAGAGTGCTGAAGTGAATGTGTGTCCAAAAAAAATGTGCTGTACTCACCCCACGCAAGACAGCTTTCCTGACCATCCATGCCAAGTGTGGGTTGATGACGCACTGCGTATGTAATCTAAATAGTCGCCGAAGTTCATAGCAATATGATGCCAAAGTTCATAGTCTGCCCTATGCTTCTGACTGAAGGTATAGTTGCCAATGATTATCTGGAAGCCGTAACCCATGAGGACATTTCACTGATCCATCAATTGCTGCTGCGTCACTGCGCGCAACACCAAAAAAGTTACTTTCAGATTTTGAAACATTTGGATTCCTTTTTGAATCTCTCTGCATTAGAGATTTGCGTGTTTATGCAGAAAGCATTGATGGGAGTGTTTATCATTATCGAGATAAAAGTGGCTTAGAGGTAGATGCTGTGATTCAACTTGCTGATGGACGATGGGGAGCGATAGAAATTAAAATGGGTGCGGGTGAAATAGAAGAGACTTCAGAAAATTTGATGAAAATTGCTAAAGTTGTTGATACTAGAAAAATGAACGAGCCATCATTCTTGATGGTTCTCACCGGAACAGAATATGCTTTTCGGATGAAAAATGGTGTTTACGTCGTTCCTTTGGGCTGCCTAAAGGATTAGCTTGAAGCAAATCGAAATTGATTAGGTATCCTAAGAGCCTCCAGGAGGGTACGGCGGTTGTTAAAGTACCTCCGTTGAACTGATCCCAAAAATGGTGCGGGTGAGAGGACTTGAACCTCCAAGGGGATAAACCCCACATGGACCTGAACCATGCGCGTCTGCCAATTCCGCCACACCCGCAGTCTGCAAGTGCCGGGAGGAGACCAGGGCGACAAAACCCTGATACAAAACATGCGATTTGGGAAAATCACACAAGTGGCACTTGCAGATTGCGATAGTATCACACTAATAGCAGGTCTTCAAAAGTGTTTGCAGCATTATGAAGAAGTGTGTCCATTTCTTCAAGCGAATCTGCACCATAAAAGCGTAAGCGATAGACAACAGGATAAGATCCTTGTCTGCGACGTCCCTCGCTGCGCTCAGAGGTAACTGGAGTACCAACAGGTGGAACTAGAGCAGTTGCAGGCAAGCAGCGTGGAATGCCCGTCTGTCCTCGCGCCACATCACGTGACACTCCAGACAGCGCAAGTAGCTCAACAGCAAGATGTTCTAGCAGATGAGCTGTTTCTGTTTGAGCTGCCTCTGTCGCAAAGGAGCGATGACGTCCACTTTCGCAGCGATGACGGCGCAAGTCAGGATAGCATTCGAACAGCTTCGCAACGTCAAGTTCCTCTGTTCTGTGCGGCACACCATCTGCAAGTTGCACGTTGAAGCTCGCACATTGCGTGCGCGGATCAAAGCCTAATGGCTCGATCAAAAAACTAGATTGGGCTGCTTTCATGGACGTGCTCTGCCCCCTCTGCTTGCTGCTCTAAGCGCTGAACACGAATCCTGGCAATGCGGCGTCTGCGCATTGTTACGACGGTAAAGCTATAGCCTTGATATTCAATGTTCTCACCAGCCTGAGGAATATGTCCCAGTTGTTCAAGCACCCAACCAGCGATGGTTTCGTATTCGTCTGACTCTGCAATGGGCAAGCCTATCTCGATTGCATCTTCAATGTCACAAGTACCACTGATAAGCCATTTATCAGGACCGATTGGTAGGATTGAGTCTAATTCCTGGTCAGTCTCGTCAATGATTTCACCCGTTACCTCTTCAAGAATGTCTTCCATACTGACGAGTCCTGCAGTGCCGCCATATTCATCTACAACAAGCATTATCTGAATACGTGCTTCCTGCATTTGTGTCAGCGTCGACATGAGATTTTTAGTTTCTGGCACAAAGAGCGGCTCACGCAGATAGTCTGTAATAGGATCATCAAGCCTGCCTTCTGACAAGGGCACAACGAGATCTTTCAAGATAAGGATGCCTATGATGTGATCATAGTCTTCGCGATAAACGGGTACGCGTGAAAAGCCACGCGCATGGAGGCGTTTTGCTGCCTCGCCCACTGTTTCAGTATCCTGTGCGAAAACGATATCGACGCGTGGCACCATGACTTCGCGCACTACGGTGTCACCCAACTCAAAGATTTCAGATATCATACGCTTTTCTTCGCCGCTTAAGTGCTGCTGTTCATCGACCATCAGCTTGATTTCTTCTTCACTTACCTGTGCTGATGTTACGTCCTTGCTAATGCCGACCAGTTTGCCCAACGTATTGGTTGAGGCAGACAGTAGCCTCACTACAGGACGCGCAAGAGACGCGGCAGCATTAATGGGTAGTGATGTGAAGCTTGCGATTTTATCAGCACGCTGCAAGCCCAGCTGTTTGGGAATAAGCTCGCCGATTACCAGGGTAATGTAGGACACAACTATCGTAACTGCCGCAATCGATACTCCTGATGCAACTGTTGTTAGAAATGGAATGTTAAACGACTGCAGCCATGCGGTTAGAGGAGCCTCGAATGCAACGGCAGTCAGTATCGCTGCAAGCGTTCCGACAAATACCATAGTGACTTGCGTTGTTGCAAGCAGCCTGGGTGCGTCATCTTTTAGCTTGAGTGCAGCAGCAGCGCCCTTTGAGCCCTCTTTTTCTGCTTCTTTCAGTGCAGATTTACGTGCAGATATCATGGCAATTTCTGCCATCGAGAAAAAGCCATTAATCAGGATCAAGATCAGTATAAAAAGTACGTACCACAACATATTAAAGTTCTTCCGGTTCCTGTTCTAGAGTAAAGCCAAACTGTTCTTTAACAGCTGCCACAATTGCTTCGCGTGCGGCTGCTAAATCATCGTAGTTGCGAGCAGACTCATTAATCAATATTAATGCAGCTTTTTCGCTGACGCGCATACCGTTAAGTAGTTGTCCTTTGAGCCCCGCCTGTTCAACTAGCCAACCGCTGGCAACCTCCCAGCAGTTACCAATCATGTATATGGGAATGCCTGGATAGCGCTGACGCAGGGATTCGACCTGTGATTCATCAACGGTAATATTTTTGAAGAATGATCCGCTGCTTGCCGTAGTTCGCGAATCTGGCAGTTTAAGCGCACGAATCGTATTTACCGCATCACAGATTGTCTGCGGCTGACGATCTGTGATGCCTTGCTCGCTTAAGTGCGCCTGCAGCGAGCCGTACAGATTGCCTTGGATTTCACATTTGTGCAGACGCAGCGTTGCCGCAGTGATGAAGTAGCGCCCCTTTGCAGAACCTGCTTCCATGCTATTGAAGATGCTACTGCGATAACACAGCTTAAGATCTGCTGTGGGCAAATGAACAAACTTCGCAAAAGCAGTGTCATAGACATCCACGCCTAGCAGCACCTGTGCAATTTCCTGGCCATAGGCACCTGCGTTTTGCATAATCGCACCGCCCACCGTACCAGGAATTGCTGCGAGTGCTTCGATGCCGCACCAGCCGCGCTGCACCGCATAATCAACCAGTGTATCAAGGTCTTCACCGCTGCCAACGCACAGAGTGATTTCATCTGACTGTTCACTGATGACTTCTATTCCCGTCAAGCGGTTGAGCATGACCAGACCATTGAAGTCTGCGTCTGTGCCTACAACGTTACTGCCTCCGCCCAGGATATAGGTAGGCAGATTTTTAGCACGCGCAAATTCGTAGGCTTCTGTCAGGTCAGCAAGTGTTTCAATGTCGACTGTATAGCGTGCATTACCACCCAACCGCATGGTGGTTAGCGCAGATATAGATGTGTTTTCCGATAGCTTCATGCTGCTTATTCTAGCAGTACCTAGTTTAGGTCACGAGCAACGTTACTGAATGTGTGTCTGGTGGAGGTGCGAATCGGTGCGATGGTGGACCCGGGTGGATTCGAACCACCGACCTCACGGTTATCAGTGTTGCCGAGTAAGCAATAGCAGGTAATATCTAATGCTATTTGCAACGGCAGCTAGGCTATCTGACTACTTCTGCCGCTACCTAAAGTTTTGCACATTTGCGGCAGATTTGCGGCAAACTTTATTGCTGGAGAGTTTCGACTTAAAACTACCGCTTTGCATTAACATGCTTCATGGCAGCAGCACTTAGCTCTTCAAGGGAAACATCATCAAACTTATCTCTGCGCCACTCCGTGTAGTCAAATGGCTCACGAGCCATCAGTGCAATAAAGCGTTCAGCTTCTACCATGCCCAGATGTTTAGTGAGCAATTGCAAGCCTTCATTTTTTAGTACGGTTTCACTGGTCATGTTGTCACCTCAATCTCTTGAATGAATTGTACAGGGTTTACAATCTTAACGTCTGGCTCTGCCGCTGAAAGTAGGCGGCGGTCAGTTGTAATAAAGTAGTCACAGCCACTTTCTGCGGCACATGCAATGTGCAAAGCGTCCATTGTCTTTATGCCAGAATCTACTAACTTCTTAGCACGAGCAAGTACAGCAGGTCTTTCATCAATAGTCTCACAAGAGAGCTTCTCCCACGCAGCTATTGCTCGACTCTGCTCTTTGAAGGGGCTTTTACTGTTTTCATAGTCAAGAACATACGACCACACTAGCTGATATTTTCCTAGCAGAATCTGCTGTTGCACAAATAACTTGGCATCAGTCTCTAGTTTAATCTTGAGTTGCACTTGATCATCAAAGGGACGATTGAAGCAGCAAATGTCGAGATATACCTTCAAGTGTTTTCTCCTCGCCATGCGTTCAGTTAAGCAACTTCATTATAGCGCAGAAGAAATCAAGGTTTGCCTTGCCGAGATGTACTTACTTATTCCCTAAAGTCCATCTCTCATTCTGATAAACTCTGGGTCTTGATTAAGCACAAAATCAAAGTGCATTATCTGACCATCTCCTGTAAGAGTTAGCTCATAGAGATAGCCTGGAGTATCCTCTGTCATTTCAAATCTATACTCTGTTCCATCTTGGATAAGTTCCATGAACTCGTAAGCCCCTACTTCATCAAAGTTAATAGCATAGATGAATGTTACGTACTCGCCTCTTGTTTCAATGTGTCCATGCCCTATGTATATCTCTGTGTCATTGAAACCTATCGGTGCTGGTATTTCATCTGCTCCCATAACGATTGAGTAAATCTCAAACTCTGTTTCAGAGGTAAACAAGATTGCCGCATTAATGTCAATTGCATCGTGGAACTCAACTACCCCAAGACGAATTGCGGAGGGTTGTCCGCCCATGAACGCATAATTGATAAACTCACTGCCTACAGGCTCTGGTGCGGGAGATTCTGGCTCTACGGCAAGTTCTGGTTCGGGGGCAACCTCTGTTTCTGATAATCCCAGCTCTGGTATGCCAATAATGATTGGTGGCTCACCAGTGGATTCATCGCTAGTCTGACCCAGCAGAAGCACAGCAGCAACTATCCCAACAACTACAACGCCTGCGATAGCTGCGATTAGGGGTAATCGAGATTTCTTTTGCTCTGCACTTGATGACTCTTCTTGTGATGATGAAGGTACTTTATCTTCTGCTACAGCGTCAGAGCCATCCTCTGCGACTTCCTCTGCTTCTGTGGAGTCTATTTCACCAATCGTATTCTGGGGCTTCTCATCCCCACTGGCCGCCTCGTCCTCATTTTTATAGGATTCAATATCAAGTCCGCAGTGACAGAGTTCGACTCCACTGTTTAATTTATTGCCACATGAAGGGCAAAAGTTGAGGCTATTATCCACCATGCGCCTCTCCTTCATTTTCTGACCTAATGGCTTGCACATAGAAATCTATGCTCTGAAGTCTCCGCACTATTTCTGCGAGAGCAAAGTAAGTTACTGCCGCGACTAGACCAACCACTACTACAAAAGCAGCAACCAGCACAGCAAAAAGAAAGCCCAACACATCGGCAGACGCAGCATTCAAGGAAAAGAATGTAACGATGGCACTTACAGCACCAATGCCAACGATGAAGTAAGCCGCCAACTGCAATCTGTCTACGATTCTTCCATCGAAGGTGGCATGAGAATCAGACGCTGTTCCGCCATCACACTTAGGGCAAGGCTTAAACTGACCTTCCTTTGCCGAATAGTCATGTCCGCAGGCTTGACATTGAATGGTGACGCAGCCCTCAGGCGTGTTCACTGGTGCAGTTGTTTCAACAATCTTTGTGCCACAGTCAGTGCAAAATTGTGCGCTCGGCTTTAGATTGGTGGTGCATTTCGGACAGTTCATGTTTCCTCCTATACTTCACTTCAGCTTAGAATTAAGTGTCCCCACTTGAAGACTTTGCCGACACGAAGCTGTTAAGATTAAAGTGCAGTTTGCTTCTTATGATTTGCGCTTAGTTCATTAATGTGAATATCGAAATCTTCCTCGCTCATATTTTTATACATGCGCGGCACATGACTGTACTTAAAATCAGAATTGAATCGCCCCGACTTTTCTGGACACTTTTACATCTCACGATTTAGCTTCCTTTCGGAAGTCTTCTCCTGTAGCATACCATAGCTGCTCTACCTCGCTTGGCGTTTGCCAGTCACAATATTCATTGATACGCTCTTCGTTGTACCACTT
>Ga0123355_10001897_pt1 | contig 29381 bp, 24 predicted proteins | sample TergutEmb28metaG_3_FD_89872 | JGI IMG/M metagenome (GOLD analysis project Ga0123355, IMG submission 89872) | Embiratermes neotenicus P1 segment gut microbial communities from Petit-Saut dam, French Guiana - Emb289 P1 | ecosystem: Host-associated > Arthropoda: Insects > Digestive system > Gut ... | reverse complement strand
GCATTGTCCTTAGCAATGAAGTGGTGTATATTGGCGATGGTGCATTTGGCTATCTATCAATAGAAAGCATTTCTTTACCTGAAAGCGTAAGGTATATAGGTGCAGTTGCATTTACAGGGCCGCAAAGGCTTTATGTGCCGCCAATTGTGATGGAGCAGGCGACTATTTCAGAACATGCTTTTTCGAGCGTTTGGGAAGTGGTTGTGCATGAAACAACAGATGAAGCAGAGCTTGCTCCGGCGGCGGGTGCTATTGATACAATGCTGCTTGGACCCTGGAGCATGGTAATGTTGGAAGCTCCACCGGGAGTACAAGTAGGTAGAGATGAACAGCGGGAAATTGATGATACTAATGCCATGCTTTTTGAGGCTGAAATCACTTACTCTTTCAACGCTGACGGAACGGGGGCTATCTATATAGACGGAGCAGAAGAAATCAGCTTTAACTGGTATACTTCTAACGACCAATTATTTATTTTGCTTGCAGGGCATCAAGCCCCATCTGAAATAAGGTTTGTTGTTGACGAACCAAGGCTAACGTTCTTTAGCGACGGGGAAAGTCTTGTGACTACATTGGCACGGCCTGATGCTGTTGCGGACATTAGACCCGCACAAATAGACCATGAAGTTATTGAATTTGGCGGGCATACATGGATTGTATTGGATGAGCAGGATGGCAAGATATTGATTTTGTCAGAATATATTTTAGACGCTATGCCTTTTTCGGATTCGTTTAACAATACATCTTGGGCGGACAGCACGGTGCGACGCTGGCTAAATGATGATTTTTATAATACTTTCAGCGAAGGAGATAGGGCAAGGATTTCAAGTGAGCTTACCTTTGCCATGCCCAATCCTTGGTGGGGCACCCCTAGCGGCGAGCATACCCGTGATAATATTTTCTTATTGAGCGCGTATGAAGTTCTTAATTATTTTGGAAATAGCGGGACATTGCCTGGTGGCAACCAAATTCTAAGCGATAGGTATAATAGTAATCGTGCTGCCCGACTTATTCCGGAATTGTTCGATGCAGGCTGGAGGATTGATTATTGGTGGACGCGTACTACAGGCATTGCTGATGCCCGTATCGTCTTTATTGGCGGCAGCGGTGCTATTCAGACGGCAGGCCAGCCGTTTGGGACTAACGTTGGTATCCGTCCTGCTATGTGGATATATCGTTGATTTCTGTATTTATAACTTTAAGAAAGAGGAGGTATGTTATGAAGAGGACAAAGTTGGCGATGGTGGCGTTGGTGTTGGTTATTGTGATGGCAATGCCGGTGATGGTTGCGGCGAGCCCTTGGGATGATATACCGCAAAAAGAGGCCCATGGAGAGGTTTTTGTGCCGGTGCGTGAAGCTGCCTATGCGCATGGCCTAGAAGTGGATTGGAACCATGAAAATAGGGAAGTTATCCTAATGGGCCCATTTGGGGATATTTTTAATATGTTTCCTATATCTGAAGCATTTTTTGGCGAATTTTTTATCATTGAGGATGACAGGGTTTGGTTGCCACAAGGTACGTTGGAGTTTATATTCTCTTCGATACCCATGGTGGCCCTTGCGGAGCCATCAAGGACGGACTATTGGCAGCTTGAGAACTTCCTTGTAAGAGAATCTGTTTTATCTACTGATTTGCCCCATGGTGAAATTTCGCTGGCGCATATTGAATTTATGAATGATAATTTATATAGCCGCACACCCTTTTCATATCGCGAGAAAATGGCCGCAAGATGGATTGTGGAAGAGCTTTTGGCGATGGGCTATGATTGGGATGCCATAGAAGTGCAGGAATTTGCCTTTGTGGAAGTTTATGAAATGGATACGTTGTTTAATATGAATTGGGGCCATGTGACGCAGGAATGGAGAGCGGGGGATATCCCACAGCGTGAATCGCAATTAAGCCAAAATGTTATCCTTACGTTGCCCGGGCAAAGCGAGCGTAAAATTATAGTTGCTGCCCATTATGACACTTTGCCTTATCCGGGGGCTTCTGACAATGCATCCGGCACGGCTTTGCTGCTGGAAAGCGCGCAGCGCATGATGGAGCATGACAATTATCATACAATTGTTTACATCTTTGTTGGCGCGGAAGAAGTTGGGCTTTTGGGTACGTATTTCTTCTATGATTCTTTGACATATGACGAAAGGGATAATATCGTCTTGATGATTAATGCGGATGTGTTGTTTGAGGGGCCGTATTTCTTATATGGTGCGGGGGCGCATCCTCGGGTTGATGAAGAAGAGCTAAATGAAATTGCTATAGAAGTGCTTGCGCTGATGGGCATGGAGATTGATTTGGAAGATGCGCAGGATATTTGGTGGTTTGATGAGGATACGATAATTAGGGAAGCTGTGCGCTTTGGGATTTTGGAAATACCCACCAATGCTATTACAGAGCAGATAGATGCCATTGCCGCAGAGGTTCAATATTTGTATGACATAGAGCTTATTGCAAGGCCTAGCGGCATATATGGCGGCTCTGACCATTTGGTGTTTGTGTATGCCGGCCATACGGTTGTTAACCTATCCGGCATGGAGAGGACGGAAAATGTAGAAGACTTTCCGGCGGAGATATATCCCATGCCTGAATTTACGGGAAGGCTGCTGCATAGCCCGCGGGATGATTTCCATTACATAGAATACAACTGGCCTGGAAAAATGGCTGATGCCATGCGCACCTTCTCGATTTTCCTTGAGGGGCTGTTGTTGGCGAGGTTTTAAGAAAGAGGTTCATGCAAATAAATTAAAATACAATAAAAATCAAGGAGGTATAAAATCATGCAATTGTATACAACAGATTTTATAACCGGAAAGAACATTGAAACCATCGGGCTTGTAACCGGTGGAGCTGTACAGACAAAGCACCTTGGCCAAGATTTTATGGCCGGAGTAAGAAAACTTGTGGGTGGCGAAGTAGGCGTATATTCTAGGATGCAGGACGAAGCCCAAGCCAATGCTACTTTGGATATGATGGAAGATGCGAAAGCAATGGGCGCAGACGCAATTATTTGTGTACGCTACAGCATTGCATCCATTGCAGGGTCATCTAAGGTGCTGGCCTGTGGTACTGCTGTGAAATTTGTGTAGTATGGCCATTTGGCTATAAAATACATAGATAAAAAACAAAAATGGAGGAAATTATGAAAAGAATGAAATTGGCAATGGTTGCGTTAGTGTTAGCCTTTGTGATGGCTATGCCGGCGGTGGTAATGGCCCGTCCTATGGATGAGGTGCAATTGAGGATTGAAAATGGCACTATTTTTGTGCCGCTGCGTTTGACTGCTTATGCGCATGGCGCTGAAGTGGAATGGGACCATGAAAACCGTTTGGTTGTTATCACCAGTGCTTATGGCGACGTTTGGACAGTTGATGTAGAGGCCGTTGGCGGGTTTATTGAGGATGGTATATCCTGGGTGCCTTACGAATACGCCCTTGGCGCATTTGATACCGCAGTTGTTGAAGAAGCGACGGATGTTGAAGAAGCGACGGAGCAGGTGGACCGCCCGCAAATACATGGCAAGCTTACCCGTATAGAATATGGCGATAATGTGGCTTATATCTTTGGCTCTATGCACGCAGGGCGGCCAGAATGGTTCCCGTTGCATCCGATGGTGGAAGAAGCCATGGCTCGTGCTGATGTTTTTGGGTTTGAAGTGGATATGAATGAAATGATGGATATAGATGAAGAGACACTTGAAGCTGTTGGTGCCATGCAATTTCTTCCGGATGGACTTACCTTGGAAGATGTTTTGCCGGAAGATGTTTTTGAAAATTTCATAACAAATTTTGAAAGCTTTAGCGCTATTGGTTTGGAATATGAAATGATTGCAAACCTTACCCCTATCGCGCTTACAATTGCAATTGAAACAATAATGCTTGCATCTTTGGGCATGGAATTAGGCATCGGGGACCATATGGTAGATGGCTATATTGCTGCTTTTGCACAATATCATGACAGGCCAATTATAGGCTTTGAGGAAATTTTGGGTCAAGCGGGCCTTCTTTTTGATGTTCCCCTGGAGATTCAAGCGTATGCCCTGGTTGGTTTTGCTGATTTTGATACATGGATGGCTGCCCTTGGCGGCAGCGATGACGGTGATGATGGTGGCCTTATTGTAGCTTATGAGAATAACGACATTGATGCGTTTAGGGCTGCGTGGGATGCGATGGAAGCGGCTTCTGATGCTAATCCCTTTACCCAGCGCAACCATTACATAATGTGGAACTATCGCTGCCATATCTATGCAAATGGCATTGCAGAGCTACTGCGTGAAACCGAAGAGCCAACCACCTTCTTCTTCACCTTTGGTTTAAGCCATATTCTTGGCGGCGGCGGCGGCATGGTGCTTACCCTGCTTGAAGACATGGGCTTTGAAGTTGTGCCGCTTTGGGATTAATAAATAAAAACAGGAGGATACATATGAAAAAAATGAAATTGGCAATGATTGCGCTGGTGTTGGCCCTTGTGATGGCTATGCCGGCGGTGGTAATGGCAAATTATGTGGATGAAGTTCCGACAAGGGTTGAAAACGGGGAAACTTTTGTGGCATTGCGCCTGGCGGCCTATGCTCGTGGCCTTGAAGTGGAATGGGACGGCGAAAACATGCTGGTAACGCTTGTTGGCCCATATGGCGACGACCTGACTTTTGCAGTGGAGATGGTAGGCGGTTTTATTGAGGATGGCATGTCTTGGGTGCCTTATGAAATGATTGGCCTTATATTCTCGATGATACCCATGGAAGCCCTTGCGGAGCCATCAAGGACAGACCAATGGCAGTGGGAAAATTTTGAAGATGTGCGCGAAGCCTCATTTTCTACAGATTTATCCCATGGAGAAATTTCCCTGGGCTTTATCGAATATATGAGCGATAATTTGTATAGCCGCACACCTTTTACATATCGCGAACTGGAAGCCGCAATATGGATTGTTGAAGAGCTTTTGGCAATGGGATATGATTGGGATGCCATAGAGGTGCAAGAATTTTCTTTTTACGAGATAGTTGCGCTGGAGACAGTTATGGGCGCAAGCTGGGCCAGTGTAACATCGCCGTGGATGCTGGGCGAGGGTACGCCGCGTGCGGCACAGCTTAGCCAAAATGTTATTTTAACAGTGCCGGGCTACAGCGACAGCGCACGCAAGATTATTGTTGGGGCGCATTATGATACACCGCCTTACCCGGGAGCTTCTGATAATGCATCCGGCACTGCTTTGCTGCTGGAAAGCGCGCAGCGCATGTTAGAGATGGACAACTATCACACAATTGTCTATGTTTTCTTTGGCGCGGAAGAAGTTGGGCTTATGGGCGCGTTCTTCTACTATGATTCTTTGACATATGACGAAAGAGACAATATTATCTTCATGGCTAATGCTGATGTGTTGTTTGAAGGACCGTATTTCATCTATGGCACAGGCATGGCACCGGAGCTTAACGAAGAAGAAATGATAGACGTCGTCTTTGAATTATTTGAGATGTGGGGCTTTAATTTAGAGGACGCGGCACCGGAATTTGATCTTATGGATAATCTTGAGGATTTTGTTTTCAATGCCGCTATGATGGGCCTTATAGAGCCGGTTGCAAATGAAATTTCTGTGCAAGTGGATGCTATTGCCATCGAAGTTCAATATCTGCATGATATAGAGCTTGTTGAAGCACCGTTGTTGGTTTTTGGCCACAGTGATAATTTGGTGTTTGTGCAGGCGGGCCATACAGTTGTAAATATGTTTGGCTTGGAAAGAGTTGAAGATCCCGACAACTTCGGAGGCACCATTTTTGCAAATTACTTTACAGTGGGTCTGCTACACAGTCCGCTGGATGAATTCCATTATATTGAATATACAATGCCTGGATTGATGTACGATGCCATGCGAGCCTTCTCGCTTTTCCTTGAGGGGCTGCTGTTGGCGAGATTTTAGTTGATTGATGAAACAAAGCGGTTCTCTTTAAAGAGAACCGCTTTGTTTTTTTATTGTATGGGGATTTGTCGTCCTGCGTGGTCTAGCTTGAAGTTTTCGCGAAGGATAAGCTCTGAAACAGGGATAAATTCATAGCCGCGGTTTTTAAGCTCTGACAATATCCTGCGCAGGGCTATTGGTGTTTCCGGTAAATCGTTATGAAACAGCAGGATTGAGCCGTTTTGTAGATTTTTGTGATTTAGGACAGTGTTGACCATACGGTCTGCGCCTAGCTTTTTCCAATCTAGGCTGTCCACATCCCATTGTATGGTAAAATAGCCCGTTTGCTCTGCCGCTGTGATAACGTCATTGTTGTATTCGCCATATGGCGGGCGGTATAGGTCCATTTCAATTCCTAAAAGGGCGTGGGCCTTTTCATGGGCACCCATAATTTCGGCCTTGTTTTTCTCAAGGCTGAGGCTGCCCACATGGGCGTGGGTGTCGCCGTGGTTTGCAATATCGTGCCCTGCTGCGTGAAACTTTTTCACATCTTCGGGGTATTTTTCAAACCAATAGCCACATATGAAGAAAGTGGCGCGAGCATCGTATTCTTCTAAAATTTCCAGAAGAATGTCGGTGTCGTCAGCACCCCATGCGGCGTCAAAAGTGATGGCTACAACCTTTTTGTCGGTTTGGGTAGAATATATTGGCATCTTTTTTTCGGCACCAAAGACAACTTGTACCGAGGGCATGGCGAAAATTATGGCTAAAAGCGTCAAGGCCGCCAAAAGTATCAGCTTTGTGGCGCGTAAGGCATCAAAGCCGGAGCCATCGTCTTTAGATTCAAAAAAGTTTTTTAATTTCATGTCAACACCTCTTTAGATATACTTGTTTCAATAGTATTCCGAAAAGGTGTTGTTTTATGACAAGTTGTTTAGGTGGAAGTGCCGACTAAAGTCGGCTAAAGATTCCGGCTCAAGCCGGGCGTTGGCTTGTAGCCGTTACTTTTAGTCGGGTTTACCCGACATTTTTGATAAAGCTATAAAACCGGCATATCTTCTGCTACAAACAGCGCGGGCAGATTTTCGGGCTCGTCTATTGTGCCTACAATAATGCCCAGATAGTTTTTGCCGGCGGCTATTGTAAAGCCGTCTTCCAGGATTTTTTGGCTGTTGGCATCGTATATGGTTACATAATGGTTGCCGGGCTGCATTTCGATATTATCGCTTATTTCCTGATACATCAGCCCATCCACGGCGCTATGGCCGTTGATGTCAATATCTATCACGCTATCATAGGGCATTGTGTTGGCAAAGCGTATGTTTGGCAGGCGTATGTCATGGCGCAAATCCAGCGGCACCACCACCAGTGATAGATGGTCTGCGTTGCCTGTGAGGACGATGGTGTAGGCTGTATCTTCCATGAGCGACACAAGCTCTGTGAAAACAGTATCGGAAGTTTCGCTGTGTATTTTCACTTCAACCTTGTATGCGCCGGGCTTTGCCATCCGAAAGTTTGAAAAAGTGCCGTGGCGCAAGTCTTCTACCACAAGCTGGTCATTAACAAATATATCGGCCGTATCCAGCCCTATAGCCCCATTAAAAAAACGTACATAGCAGGCCTGTTCTTTTTGATTTTGGTTTTGCAGCGCGTATATCATAAACCCTCCGTCATCATCAAATACGTTGGTTTAATATATGCGGAGGGTGGTGGGTTTGATTGTATACTAGTATATGGCAAAGCGGGAAGCCTAATGAAAAATAAATCACGAAAAGGCTTGATAAAAGGCTGGTTTTATGGTAGAATTAATGGGTTGGGGGTTTAGAAAAACCCGGTGAGAAATGCTATAGCAATTTAACTTAAAAATCGCCTTAGCGCGCGCGACACGTCGGTGCTAGCACCGACAAGTTGTTTTTAAGTAAAATTGCTACGAGAAGGAGAGAATTGTCGAAGATGGAGATAGACAAGCAAAATTTGGCTGTAAATGACTATACGGCGGAGAATATTGAGGTTTTGGAAGGGTTGGAGCCTGTGCGGCTGCGGCCCGGTATGTATATAGGGACGGTGTGTGCCAAGGGGCTGCACCATTTGGTATATGAAATTGTGGATAATGCTGTGGATGAGGCCTTGGCGGGGCAATGCGACACTATAGAGGTGGCGATATTGCCCGGCGATGTTATACGTGTTAAGGACAATGGCCGCGGCATACCTGTGGGAATACATCCCACTAAGGGCATACCTGCCGTGGAGGTAGTTTTTACTATCTTGCACGCGGGTGGCAAGTTTGGTGGGGAAAATAGTGGGTATAAGGTGTCCGGAGGTTTGCATGGCGTTGGCGCGTCGGTGGTTAATGCCCTATCAGAATATCTTGAGGTAGAAATTTGCACGGCGGGCAAGAAATATGAAATGGCTTTTGCGCGAGGAGATACAACGAAGCAGCTGACACAGACCGAGGATGTGGATGACCATGGCACCACCATAATTTTTAAGCCTGACGACACCATTTTTGAAGAGACGGTGTTTGATTTTGATACGCTAAAGACGCGCCTTAGGGAGATTGCGTTTTTAACAAAGGGCCTGAAAATTGTTTTAAGGGACGAGCGTGATGGTGAAAAGGTGCAAGAGCGCGTCTTTCATTACGAGGGTGGCTTGAAGCAGTTTGTGGAATATATCAACAAGGACAAGGACCCTGTTTTTGAGCAGGTTTTTTATGTGGAGAAAAAATATAACGATATATCTGTGGAAGTTGCGCTGCAATATAATGATGGCTATGCGGAAAACACCCATGCTTTTGCAAACAATATCCGCACCCACGAGGGCGGCACGCATATTGTGGGCTTTCGGGCGGCGTTGACGAAAACGATAAATGACTATGGCCGCAAGCACAATTTGCTGAAAGATAATGAATCTAATTTATCGGGGGATGACGTGCGGGAAGGGTTGGCCAGTGTTATTTCTGTAAAGCTTACGCACCCGCAGTTTGAGGGCCAGACGAAGACAAAGCTTACCAACACGGATGTGCGCACTGCAACAGAATCTATTATGAATGAATATTTTGCATACTTTTTGGACGAAAATCCTGCTGTGGCAAAAACCATCATAGAAAAATCGCTGATGGCGCAACGGGCGAGAGACGCGGCCAAAAAGGCGCGGGAGCTTGTGCGGCGCAAAAATGTGCTGGATGGTGGAAGATTGCCCGGGAAATTAGCGGATTGTAGCGAGAAAGACCCCGCTAAGAGCGAAATTTATATCGTTGAGGGTAATTCTGCCGGGGGCAGTGCTAAGGGTGCAAGAAGCCCTAAGACGCAGGCTATTTTGCCCTTGCGCGGCAAGATACTAAACGTTGAAAAGTCTCGTTTGGACAAGATATTGACAAATGAAGAGATAAAATCTATGATAACGGCCTTTGGCACGGGTATCCATGATGATTTTGATATTGAAAAGCTGCGCTATCACAAGATAATTCTTATGACGGATGCTGATGTGGATGGCAGCCATATACGCACGCTTTTGCTTACCTTCCTATATCGCTTCATGCCGCGGCTTCTTGAGGAAGGGTATGTGTATATCGCCCAACCGCCCCTTTACAAAGTGGAGAAAGGCAAAGAGCAATACTATGTTTATCGAAACGAAGAACTGGAAGAGCTTTTTGAGCGCATTGGGCGTGATGGCGTAAAATCTATGCAGCGATATAAGGGCTTGGGCGAGATGAATGCGGACCAGCTTTGGGACACCACAATGGATCCCGAGCGTCGCATTTTAAAGCAGGTTGACCTAAGCGATGCCTATGAAGCTGACCTTATCTTTACACAGCTGATGGGCGATAAAGTAGAGCCGCGCAAGGAATTTATTTATGCTAACTATGCCAATGTGGTAAATTTGGATGTATGATGACGGGGCCCTGATATTGCCAGGCAAAGGGTTGATAAAGGTTGCCGGAATAATAATTACTATAATAGCTGTACCCGTTGCAATTGCCGCATCAATGTCGGGGGTAAACTGGTTTTTGATAGCATCCCCTTTTCTTCTGGCCATCGGAGTTTTTGTTGCAACAAATAGCGGTGCAACGAGAAGGGCATATAGTATTGCGCTATTTGTACTTGGTATAATTAATTTAGCAGTCCTTTTTTTGGCTATATTTTTTGCCATGCTTATTCTTTCATTTGCCGGGGCGGCCGTTTATACTTTCCCTTTCCTTCTTTTTATATTGGGCACCTTAGCCACTGTTGCCAATATAATGCTTTTGGTGGGTGCTATAAAGAATATAAAGGCCGCACGCCGGTAAATGTGACTATGCATATGAGTGCATATATCGACATGTGTATGGATATATGTCGAAACATGTGTATTGCGTTGGGGAGATATATTTCGTATGAACAAGCAAAAGCTTTACATGGCAATTTCTAATAGTCAGAAAAATGTTAAATATTTAGATATGATAGAGCCAAAGACAGTCATGATATTTATTTGCACCATGGCATCAAACGAGCTGTGAATATTCAAAGCAGCAAAGGTGAGGCGAAGCCCTACCAGGTTAAAGATTTTTTGAAGACTGTAAAAGAATATGCGTTAGAAATGGAGGCATAGCATGTTGAAATATCATATAAACATATTTTATAGCGAAGACGATGAAGGCTATATTGCAACGGTTCCTGATTTGCAGGGGTGCAGCGCGTTTGGAGAAACCCCGGAAGAGGCCCTCAAAGAAGTGTTGACAGCCCAAGAGCTATGGCTGGAAGCTGTGGCAGATAGCGGCTGGGAAATCCCAGAACCTAAGTATAAGCCAATATCTTACCAATCCTAAATAATATAGAACACAAGGGACGAATGACAAATGGATGAATTTAAAGGACAGAATGTTGACAAAATTGTTTCTGTGAAAATTGAAGAGGAAATGAAGCAGTCTTATATAGACTATGCGATGAGTGTTATTATGGCGCGGGCGTTGCCTGATGTGCGCGATGGGTTGAAGCCTGTGCATAGGCGGATACTGCATTCTATGAACGAGCTTAACCTGGATTATGGCAAGCCGTACAAGAAGTCTGCAAGGATAACGGGTGATGTTATGGGTAAATATCACCCCCATGGCGATGCTTCTATTTATGATACGCTGGTGCGTATGGCCCAGGACTTTTCCATGCGCTATATGCTGGTGGATGGCCATGGTAACTTTGGTTCTATGGACGGTGACGAGGCTGCGGCCGCGCGATATACAGAGGCGCGCCTTTCCCGCATATCCATGGAGATGCTGACGGATATTGAAAAAGATACCGTGGATTTTGAGCCTAACTATACCGAAGAGCTTACAGAGCCAAGGGTGCTGCCTGCCAGATATCCTAATTTGCTTGTTAATGGCTCTGCGGGCATTGCTGTGGGTATGGCGACAAACATACCGCCGCATAATTTAACCGAATGTATCAACGCTGTGGTACACATCATTGACAACCATATAAACGAAGGCCGCGAAACGGATATTGTAGAGCTTTTGCAGATTATAACAGGGCCGGACTTTCCTACGGGCGGCACTATTTTGGGCACGGCGGGTATAAGGTCTGCTTACATGACGGGGCGCGGCAAAGTTGTGATGCGTGCTGTTTGTGAGATAGAGCCTATGGCCAATGGCCGCGAGATGATAGTTGTTACAGAGATGCCATATCAGGTTAACAAGGGCAAGATGCAGGAAAAAATTGCGGACCTTGTTAAGGATAAGAAAATTGAGGGCATATCCGATATCAGGGACGAAAGTGACCGCAATGGCGTGCGGGTTGTTATAGAGCTTAAAAAGGATGCCAACGCCCATGTGGTGCTTAATTTGCTGTATAAATACACCCAGCTGCAAGAGAGTTTTGGTGTGAATATGCTTGCGCTTGTTAAAGGCGAGCCGCGGGTGCTAAACCTTCGCGACATGCTGACATATTATCTGGCACATCAAAAAGACGTTGTAACGCGCCGCACGCAGTTTGAGCTTGCGCGCGCCCAAAAACGCCAGCATCTTGTGGAAGGCTTTTTGAAGGCGTTAGACCATATTGATGAAATTATTAACATCATCAGAAGCAACCGTGAAATTTCGCGCTCTAAAGAGATTATCATAGAAAGATTTGGCTTTAGTTTGGAACAAGCTGATGCTATTGTTGAAATGCGCCTGCGCAGCCTGTCTGGCCTGGAGCGCGAGCGTCTGGAAAAAGAATTTGAAAGCCTGCGTGAGCTTATAGCATATCTGATATCCATTTTGGGCGACGAAAAGATACTTCTGGGCGTTATCCGCGAGGAAATTTTGGTTATTAGGGACAAATATGGTGATGAGAGGCGCACGCAAATTGTGCCCGATGAAGGCGAAATTTTGCTGGAAGATTTGATAGACGAGGAAAATTGCGTTATTACCCTTACGCATATGGACTATGTGAAGCGTCTGCCCCTTGACACTTACAAAAGCCAGCGGCGCGGCGGCAAAGGCGTTTTGGGCCTTACCACCCGCGATGAGGACATTATAAAGCAAATTTATATTGCCAGCACCCATGATGACATTATTTTTATCACCACAACGGGACGTGCGTATCGCTTGCGGGCGTATCAGATACCGGAGGCGGGACGCTCTGCCAAAGGCAGTGCCATTGTAAACCTGCTAAGGCTATCGCCTGATGAAAAAATTGCCAGCGTTATTGTGGTTAACAACTATGAAAATGGCTGCTTGACGATGGTGACAAAAAACGGCATGGTGAAGAAGACGCCGATATCTGCCTACGAAAATATTAACAAGAGCGGCATATTGTCCATCATCCTTAAAGAGGGTGACGAGCTTGTTAAAACCATGCTTACCAGTGGCGAGGATGACATCATGATGGTTAGCCACGAAGGCAAAGGGCTGCGCTTTAGCGAGACGGCGGTGAGGGAAACGGGCCGAAAGGCATCCGGCGTGCGCACTATAAAACTGACAGAAGGCGACTATGTTGTTGGCGCTGAAATTGTGTCTGATGACATGAAGCTGCTTATTGTATCAGAAAAGGGCTTTGGTAAATGCACCTCTTATGATGAATTTGGCGCGAAGGGCCGACGAGGCAAGGGTATGCGCGCCTATAAATGCGGCGAAAAGACAGGGAAAGTTGCGGGCATCACCAGTGTTAACGACAAAGAAGAGCTTATGCTTATAAATTCTAACGGCATCATCATCCGCACGCCTATAATTGGCATTAGCACATCAGGGCGCAACACATCGGGTGTTAAGCTGATAGACCTTGACGAGGGCGTTGTGGTTGTTGGCCTGGCGAAGATATCGGAAGAAGATGTTGCGGCAGAATCGGAATTGGAAGTAGAGGCAGAAGATAACGAATAGCATATCGTAGGGGCGGCTTGTAGCCGCCCATTGTTTTAGAACCTGTTTACTATCTCGCTTCCGTTATATTTTCGAGCGTTTTTTCCCAGGGCAAGGCGCGCGCGACGACGCATATAACGGGACTATCTGCTAGGAGCGCGCAACGCGGCCATGTGGAAAATAAGCCGGAAATATGGCGGAATGGAGATAGTAAACAGGTTCTTAGGGGGATGTCGAATGAAAAGGCTGTTAACATTGCTGATAATTGTTGGTCTGCTATTATTTGCTGCGTGTGACGAGCCCTATGGTGGCAACACATTGCAAGGGGAGCCATGGCAGGAAGCGTATGCGTCCCTGCTGCGGAGCTATGCGGATGGCGGCTCTCGCCACTCTATTAGAGTATTTGCTTTGTTTGACATTGATGGAGACGGTATTCCGGAGCTTCTTGTTGGGCACGACCCAATTACATCATCCGGGCTCTCAATCATTGAATTTGATGCAGTTTATACTTTCGTAGATGGCAGAGTGGCTGAAATACATATTGACGAGGAGCTTCGTGGCACCTTGGGCATTTTCGCGCCGCAAAATAACAGGCCCGGCATTGTTATAGGGGGCTTTCATACATATTTGATGGTGATTGAAAACGGACGCTTGGTTACTGAACTTAGTATGGGCCCATCTTGGACGGGACCGGAAGTTGCCTGGTACATAGACGATGAAGAAGTTGCGGAAGAAGAGCATAGGGCAAAAAGAGAAAGCATATTGGGCGATGAAAACAGCATAGTCCAAATTCCGATACATGCAATTACCGAAGAGAATATTTGTGACGTTATATTTAGTTGGCGGTCTATGTCACCATGGCAAGAAGCTTATGCGGCTTTGTTGCGAAGCTATGCGAACGACGATCATCTCCATTTCTTTAGGGGATTTGTTTTATTTGACATTGATGGGGATGGCATTCCGGAGCTTCTTATTGGGCACAACCCCGGTGCGGCTCCAGCCATTTTATTTGATGCAGCCTATACCTTCGTAGATGGCAGGGCTGTTAAGCTATATATTGACGAAGAGATTATTGCTCTCCTTCCTTACGGCGTTTTCGTGCCGCAAAATAACATACCGGGGATTGTTGTAACCCACTGGCATACAGATTTGATTGTGATTGATAATGGACGCCTGACAACCGAGCTTAGCATAAGAGGGCCTAGCTGGGCATGGCCGGAAACTGCTTGGTACATAGACTATGATGAAGTTACGGAAGAAGAGCATAGTGCAAAACTGGAAAATATATTGGGTGATGAAGATAGCGTAATGCGAATTACGATACATGCAATTACCGAAGAAAATATACGTGATATTGTCTTTGGTCGGCAACCTGTTGTTGTGACGCAACCTGTTGTTGTGACATGGAAGGAAGCCTATGCGGCTCTGCTGAGGCAGTATGAAGAAAAGGGCGGCAATTTGCACTTTTTCTTGCATGACTTTGATGGCAGTGGCATACCGGAATTGTTAATTGCGGGAGACTTAATTGCGGGGAATTACGGCGATATCTATGATGCGGCCTATAGCTTTAGAGACGGCAGGGTGGTGCCTCTTCAATTTGACGAGGGGGTATATATTGGGGGCTTTGCCCTTGCGGCACGGGGCGGCGTGTATCCGCCGCCGGGCAGCGAGCCCGGGCTTCTTACATACATTGCCGGTGCCGGCAGCCTTTTTGGTGCAAGGGGCTTGTATTGGTGGGTAATGCTGGATGACGACAAGCTGATTATTGATATCCACGCATATCGCCATGTTGATTTTGCAGAGGAAAGGCTGCGTTGGTTCATAGAAGACGATGAAGTGACGGCGCAAGAGTTTATCAGAATACTTGGCGTAGAAGAGCGCATTGCCACCCATGTAATTACGGAAGAAAATATCCAAGACATTCTTTTTGGATGGCAGCCAAGGGTGCCTGTGACATGGCGGGAAGTTTATCAGGCTGTGTTGTTTCGATATCATGGAGAAGGCGAGGACATGCGCTTTTTCCTGCATGATTTTGATGGGGACGGCATACCGGAATTGGTTGTTGTGGGCGAATATGACGGCGATATCTATGATGCGGCATATAGCTTTAGAGATGGCAGGCCGGTACCCCTTCAATATGGCGAAGGGGTGTATATAGCGGACTTTGTGCGTCGGGCGACGGCTGGTGTTACGCTGCCGCCGGGCAATGGGCCCGGGCTTATCAAATTTGTTGCGGGCGGTGAAGCGTCCAGTGCTATGAACACCTGGTATATGCGGATTGTGAAGGATGGCGACGGTCTAATTATTGATGCCCGTGGAGAACGTATTACTGATTTTGAAGGAAACACCCACAGGCGCATAAATGACAATGATGCTACGGAAGAGGAGCTTTACCGCACCTTCGGAAGAGAAGAGCGCATCATGCTACATGAAATTACGGGAGCAAATATTCAAGATATTGTTTTTGGCTGGCGGCCCGCAGTAACATGGCAGGAAGCCTACACGGCCCTGCTATTGGGATATACAGGGCCTAAAAGCTTTTTGCTGTACGACATTGATGGCGATGGTGTGCCGGAATTGCTTATAAGAAACACGTATCACTATGACATTGTATATTTTGCCGCTTATACCTTTACAAATGGGCGGCTGGTGCAGCTTGATGTTGAAATTGCCCATCCTCAGGCCTTGTTTTTTTCGCGGGCAGATAACCAACCCGGAATTACCATGGCTTCGGTATCAGACGCATGGGGGCTTGCCGCTAATTTGGTTATTCAAGGGCAGAGCTTGGTTGCTGAAATTAGGCTGGATGCCCGTGAAGGTGACGAAGTGAGGGAAGAATGGAACACGCAGCTTGAAAATATATTTGGCGGCTGGGATGGCTTTGGGCCGCAGATTTATCTTCATCCTATCTCTGAAAGCAATTTTCGCGATGCCATAGATAGCTGGCTTTGTGCAACGCAAAACACGCTTATTGACTTTATTGTTGCCAACTATCCTCATTATTTTCTGGATTTTGACCCATGGAATTATGATACACGCCCCGAATGGACACCTGTACGCTTTTGGGCGGGATATGTGGCAGAGGTTGGCACCACATTACTTGTTGCCGACGTAAGCTGGCCGGATGATTGGACAGGTAGAGGCAGGCTGTATGCTTACGTAGACGGCGATTTTGTGCTTGTCCAGCAGTTTGATGACCGCATCGCCCTGCATAGGAATAATGCCGGAAGGATTGTTATTGAGGAGTATTGGAGGCCGGCGAGGGCTTCGATATGGTCTCTTAGCTATCTGGATATTACGGATTATGGCCTTGCTGTAACCCTTTTTGCTGAAGAGCAATGGGATGTGCCGATGGAATATGGCTGGCGGTTTGTAAATGTGCTTACGGGCGAAGAATATGAAGATGGGCCGTGGGAATTGGTTGAGGCTATGGAAGATATAAGCCGGCAAGAGGGTGGCAGCCTTGTGACACCTGCCCTTTGGCGAGCGGGCAGAGAGAGGATAGAATAGAATGAGAAGGACGCTTTTTGCTTTAATTGTCGCGGCGTTGTCGATAGCTATATTTGCGGCGTGCGGGGAAACCTTAGACGAAGTGGTTTATGATGATTATGAATATGTCGAAATAGAGGAAATAGAGGAAATAGAGGAAGAACCCGCCGCGGAAATTGCGCAAACGGCAACATGGCAGGAAGCCTATAAAGCGATTTTGCAGGATTATTATGATAAGTGGCGCGTGGATTTGGGCGGAAGCTTTATTTTGCATGACATTGATGGTGATGGCGTGCCGGAATTGATTGTCGTAGGTAATTTTGATGCTGTTTATACCTTTAGGAATGGCGAGGTGCTTTCTCTTAAATATGGAGAGAACATACAGATTGCGGGTACGATAAACGCTGCTCGCACAAGGGCTTGGGCGGCACCCGACAATGGCCCGGGGCTGATTTTTAGTTATAACGGCCCTGCCGGACGCTTTGGCATAAGCAGCGTGATGCATTGGCGGATAATTATTGACGGAGATGGCCTTATCGTTGATGCTGATGGTGAGAGATATGTCGATGTAAACACTTTGCTTGGGCTGTATGATGAAAATGTTGATTGGGACGCATTTCAGGATGTTATCCAAGAGCATACCCATTGGTACTTAAATGATGCCATTGTTTCAGAGGAAGACTTTCGCCGGGTGTTTGTGGGCGGAGAGATGCTGTGGCCTCTTCAAATTAACGAAGATAACATACAAAATGCCATATCAGACTGGCAGCCCCCTTGGCCATCATGGCAAGAGGCCTACGCGGCCCTGCTGCGACATTATGCGGAAACAACCCATTTCGATAGGTTTTTCCTGCATGATATTGACGGCGATGGTGTGCCGGAGCTTATCGTGGGGCATTTTGCGGGCTCTTTACGCCGTATGTGGTTTGAAGCCGCATATACTTTTGTAAATGGCAGGGCGGTTGAAATAGGGGGCTTTGGGTATTTTGCCAACGGTGGCGGCATTTTTGTGCCCCAGGGCGGCAGAGAGGGTATTGCTATACAATCCTATGGGAGCACTTTACTATTGGCGATTGAATATGGCGCGCTGGTTACTGAAATTTCCTTACATGGCCCGCATCACATGATGAGGCATATTGAAGGTTGGACAATAAACGACAAAGAAGCCACTGAAGCAGAATTTGACGCGGCGCGGGATGAAATAATTGGCGAAATGGGCAACAGAACAGGCATTTGGCCGGAAGAGCTTGTGGAAGACAACATCAGTGACGCAATTTTTGGCTGGCGGCCCATTATGGCAGCATGGCAAGAGGCCTATGCATATCGCTTGCTTAGATATACACAATTTCCATCATATTGTGGGAGGGCCGTGGAAGATTGCGATTGCAGACATTTTATCCTGCACGATATTGATGGGGATGGCATCCCTGAATTGATTATTACAAACGAAATATTCATCCATACCTACTTTGTAGCCTATACTTTTGCAGATGGCATATTGAAGCCGATAGGTCACGGGCGTGACCTTGTAGTGGAGTTTTTTGCGCTGCCAAACGATAGGCGAGGAATAATTACAAGCGGAAGCTGGCCGTATCAAGATTTTTTGGAGATGGTGATAATGGCAGACTATCGCTTGACTTGGGATTTTAGGTCTACGTCAGGAAAAGATTTGATAAATGGGCAGTATTTTTGGAGAATAAACGGCGCGGAAGTTACAGAGCAAGAACATGACGACAGGATTTATAATATGCTTGGGAATAGAGACGATTGGCAGCGGATTTCGCGTTACGAAGTGACGGAAGATAATATCCGCGATGTTATAGCCAATTGGCAGCCTGTTGCGCCAACGCGGCGGGATGCATGGCGGGATGCCTATGGGGCCCTGTTGCGGCATTACGAAAGGCAAGTGCTGGGGTACTTGCCATCGGGAAGCCCAAACTATAGCCCGGGTGGCACTTTTATCCTGTTTGACATTGACGGTGATGGCATACCGGAGCTTATTGTGCGGGACAGAGACCATTTTACCAGCTATTTTGCCGTTTACACCTTTAGGGATGGCGCATTGCTGCGGCTAGAGGCAGAATATTTTTACGATTATGGCACTAGGTTTTTCCCGCTGCCGGGCAATAGGCAGGGCATAGGCATGGGCTCTAATGAAGGCGTGTGGGATAGCATTGCTGCGCTGGTAATTGATGGCGATGGGCTGGTGCTTGAAACAACCCTGAGGCGCGGCGAAGGTGATGACGGCATTTGGTGGCGGCTAAACGGCGAATATATCACAGAAGAAGAGCACGCCAGCGCGGAAGAGCTTTTCTTTGGAAGATGGGAAGATAGGCAAGACTTTTTCTGGCCTTCCGCTGGAATAGATGAACAGAACATCCTTGATATAGTTTTTCGCTGGAGCCGACCTACTACCGTAGTGAATTGATACCAACTTGCAATCTAAATCACAGTAAGAAACGCAGGATTTTTGTTGCAAGGCGAAGGCAAAAAAATCGCAGTGTGCCCAAAGGCACATAAGATTTTTTTGACGAAGCATTGCGGCAAAAAGACAAGTTTATTGCTGTGATTTAGATTGCAAGTTGGTATAACATAGGAGACAAGCACATGCGCCTACCTTTAGAATTTTATAAACAGCCGGCCGTCCAGCTTGCGCCGCTTTTGCTTGGTAAAATGCTTTGCCGCAAAATTGGCGATGACATCATGCGCCTTGCTATAACGGAGACGGAAGCCTATGCGGGCGAAAGCGATACTGCCTGCCACGCCCGGCGCGGTAAAACACCGCGCACCGCCGTAATGTATGAGGTGGGCGGCATTGCTTACGTCTATCTGTGCTATGGCATACATCACTTGCTAAATGTTGTGGCGGCAGATGCCGAGCAGCCGGAAGCCGTGCTGATACGCGGCTTAGATGGCATTTCAGGGCCGGGACGCCTAACAAAGGCTTTGCAAATTGATATGGCTTTTAACAGGGAAGACTTTATAAATTCTGACCGTCTTTGGCTGGAAGATGGCCCGCAGATGCCGTATACCACCACCCCGCGCATAGGGATTGACTACGCAAGCGAAGAAGACAAGGCGCGGCTATGGCGTTTTATAGCAACTAAGGACATTTGTGATAAAAATATTTGATTCAATATATGACAAATTTTGCAGTGAGCAGAAAGTTTATGCAAAACTTTTTTCATTTTTGGTATTGACACGGATGGCAAAATGATATATAATCGTCATTGTCGTAAATTTGCCCGGATAGCTCAGATGGTAGAGCAGTGGACTGAAAATCCACGTGTCGGCGGTTCAATTCCGTCTCCGGGCACTTTTTTAACCTTTTGCGGGTGTGGTTCAATGGCTAGAACATCAGCCTTCCAAGCTGAATGCGTGGGTTCGATTCCCATCACCCGCTTAAAACGATAATCCCCTCACAACAGGGGATTTTTTGTGTGCAAAAACAAAACGGCTGTTTCATTTATGGCCCTGTTGTGATAAAATTAGAGTAAATTTTATTGAATGAGGAGGAAATTGCATGGGAAAGGGTATCGTTAAGGGATTGTCACATATTGGTGTGTTTGTGAAGGATATGGAGAGGTCTATAGACTTTTACAAGCGACTGGGATTTACGCTGGATAATAGGGAGAGCATACATGTTGAGCTTGCTTTTTTAAGCGCGGGTACTTGTTTAATTGAATTGATAGAGCAAAAGGATGTGACGCGCTCTGCGGGTGTGGTGGACCATATTGCTATGGAAGTTGATGATATAGATGCCGCAATTGCGCGCTTTAAAGAAAATGGCATTGCTATAGATGCAGATGGTATAATTTCCAGGGATATCCTTGGCGGCATAAGGCATACCTTTTTTGAGGGGCCTGACGGCGAAAGGCTGGAGCTTTTTGAGCATACGGGGAGGTAAAACCATGAACATAATAACCAAGGACAATGTGATATACGCCATGAGCGCCGCCAATGCGCCTGCGCTGCGGGTTGCGTCCGGCAGCCGTGTGGTTTTTGAAACTTGCGATGCCTTTTCAGACCAGATAACATCTGAGACTGACACCTTTGAGGGCCTGGATTGGAACCGTATAAACCCAGCCACGGGGCCGCTATACGTGGAAGGGGCCGAGGTGGGTGACGTGCTTTCGGTTACAATTGAGAAAATTGAGATAGCGGATGTGGGCGTTGCGGTTTGCGGCAAGGATATGGGCGTGTTGGGCCATATGTTTGATAAGGCCCATATAAAAATAATGCCTATTGTGGATGGGAAGGTTATTTTTTCTGATAAAATTTCTTTTCCTGTCAATAAGATGATTGGGGTTATTGGCGTTGCACCTGCCGAGGGTGCGATTTCCTGCGGGGTGCCTTGCCATCACGGCGGAAATTTGGATTGCAAGAAGATAACAGAAGGCATCACCTTGATGTTGCCTGTTAATGTGCCCGGGGCGCTTTTGGCAATGGGTGATTTGCACGCGGCTATGGGCGACGGTGAAATTGGCGTAAGCGGGCTGGAAGTGGCCGGTCGTGTTACTGTTACTGTGGATGTACTGAAAAACGCGGGCTTGCCCACGCCTATGCTGCGCAATGATACTCATATAATGACCCTTGCGTCTCATGAAGACTTAGACGTGGCGGTGGTAATGGCCACGGAAAACATGGCAAAATACCTTGTGTCTCAGGGTATGACATTGGCTGATGCTACCATGCTAATCTCACTTGCCGGCGATGTAAGGATTTGTCAGGTAGTAGACCCTAAAATGACGGCGCGGGTGGAAATATTGCTTGATTTGGTGAAATAATGTACAAGAATTAATAAATTTGGGAGACAAAATGGAGAACGAGTATATAGTAAAGTGGAACATGTATGAGATGGAGTATAAAGGCGGTGCAGTGGCATCGACCTTGCCGCTTGTTCCGTTTGAGGAGAAATATTATGAACAGTACAAAAAATTAATGGATGACTGTTTTTATGAAATGCGAAAGGCATTGGATATACGGCCTTATGAAAAACATAGCTATAGCCTTGATGAGCCAACGGAGCTAAAGGAAAACACTTTTCTCTTGTTGGACGATGATGAGATAATTTGTGCTGTTACATGCTCTGAAACCGATATCAAAAATGTGGCTGTCAGTCTAAAGCATCAGCGAAAGGGATATGGCCGAAAGCTAACGGAATTTGCAATCAATTATATGCAAAATCGTGGAGATGCAACTATAAAGCTAACCGTCACAAAATGGAATGAAAACGCTATTGCACTATATGAATCCCTTGGGTTTGTGATTACGAAAGAATCAACTGTTGAAGGCGTTAACGCCAGAAATGAAAATGGCGATTGGGCCTTTAAATTTAAGGAAACAAAAGGGCTTGATGTGCAGTGACATTTTATAAAATAGCGAGGTAAAGATGAAGAAGTTGATAAATTTTAGAGATTTGGGCGGCCTTGCGGCGGCGGATGGCAAAAAGGTGCGTGAGGGGCGACTTTTACGCAGCGCAGAGCCTGTTGGCCTTTTGGCTGAAGAAATAGAGATGCTGAAAGGACGTGGGGTTACGCTGATTGTGGACTTTCGCTCTGTCATAGAAACGTCGGAAGCACCTGTTGATGAAATTGATGGGGCGATGTATACCAATCTTGATGTTATGGCGGATAAGGTGATAAATTGGGCGGATACAATGCAATGGGCTGCGGCCTTAAGCAGCGATACCGCTGAAACAACCATGATAAACGATTACAGAGGTTTTATACGCATGTCGTCATCAAAGAAGGGCTTTGGGGACTTTTTGCGTGCTTGTGCGAAGGCAGAGGGCGCTATATTATTCCATTGTGCCGCCGGAAAGGACAGAACAGGCTTTGCTGCGGCCATAGTATTGAAAATTTTGGGCGTTTCAGACGAAGATATCTATGTAGACTATCTTAAAACCATAGAAGAGCGCAAAGAGGCGAATGCCCAAGTGATTGAGAAGTACCGCGCGTTGGGCCTTGGTGAAAGTCAGCTTGAGGCGCTATCCACGATATATGGCCTAAAGCGTGAATATCTTGACACGGCCTTTGCCATTATCGAAGAGGAATATGGAGATTTTGAGAGCTATATAGAACATGGACTGGGTATAACGGCCGAAGAGGTGCAACGCATACGGGAATTGTATCTGGTGTAAGAGCCTGTTTAATATCTAGGTGAAACGAGGCTGGGTTGAGGTGTTTCTGTATTCATAAAAACAAAAATTGATGCCATCATGGTTTTTTATATCGGATTTATCGTGTAGCTGCCAATTGCTCATTTCATCTATATTTGGGAAGAAGCAGTCGGTTTCCGCTTTTGCGAAGATTTTTGTAACATATGCAGTATCACAATATGGAAGCAAAAGGTCGTAGATTTGGCGGCCGCCAATTACAAAAATATCGTCAGAGCTATAATTTGATAAATGTTGAAGCAGTTCTTCCGAAGAAGTGCAGATGGCTGCGCCGCCGGCATCAAAGCTTTTGTTTCTTGTTAAAACAATGTTGGTGCGCCCTTTTAATGGCGCGGCCCCGGGAAGTGCTAAAAACGTCACCCTTCCTACAACAACAACTTTGCCCAGGGTTTTGTCTTTGAAGTATTTTAAATCCTCGGGGATGAAAAAGGGCTGGGTGCCATCTTTGCCAATGCCCCAACCTTCACAAACTGCAACAATAAGCTTCATAAACGCCCAACCTCCTTCTATATAAGGGTAGACGTATATTATAACACCGCGAAAATAGCATGTCAAATAATTTTATCCAGCGAGGCGAAAACATATGAAATTTAATTCAAATTATAATCCTTATTCTTCGGTGCGTACCGTGCATTATGCCCAAAAGGGCATGGTGGCTACGTCCCAGCCGCTGGCGGCTCAGGCGGGGCTGGAGATGATAAAGAAGGGCGGAAACGCCGTAGATGCGGCCATTGCCGCCGCCGCGTGCCTTGCGGTTACAGAGCCCACATCCAATGGCATTGGCGGCGATGCCTTTGCCATTGTGTGGATGAAGGGTGAAATTCACGGCCTTAATAGCTCCGGCGTGGCACCCGAAAGCATCAGTATTGATGCCGTAAAGGCGAGAGGGCATGACGAGATGCCCAAGATGGGCTGGCTGCCCGTTACTGTGCCGGGTGTTCCCGCTGCTTGGGCGGCTCTTTCGCAACGCTTTGGTGCGTTGGATTTGGCAGAATGCCTGGCCCCGGCTGTGGAATACGCAAAAAATGGGCATCCGATATCCCCTATTGTCGCTAAATATTGGAAAATAGCTTATCAAGCATACAAAAGGCAAGAAGGGCCGGAATTTGCCCCATGGTTTGACATATTTGCGCCTGATGGCAAAGCGCCCGAGGCAGGTGAAATTTGGTCGTCGGTCGGCCATGGACAAACCCTTTTGGAAATTGGCAAGACAAGTGCTGAAAGCTTTTACAGAGGTGCCTTGGCTGACGAAATAGCTGCGTTTTCAGCGAAGACAGGCGGTTTTTTGACCAAAGCGGATTTAGAAGAATATCAGCCAACTTGGGTTGCGCCAATATCCACAAACTATCGCGGATACGATGTGTGGGAGATGCCGCCCAATGGCCAAGGCCTTGTGGCCCTTATGGCGCTAAATGTCCTAAAAGGTTACGATTTTGCTGAAAGAGACGCAATATCAACATATCACCGTCAATTTGAGGCTATGAAACTGGCCTTTACCGTGGGCAAAGAATTTATTACAGACCCAGCCCATATGCAAATACCTGTGGAAGAGCTTCTTAGCGAAAAATATGCGGACTTGCTACGCAGCCGCATCGGCAAAACCGCCATGCAGCCCGCGCCTATCGCGCCAAATGCCGGCGGCACGGTTTATCTGGCTACAGCAGACGGCGAAGGCAATATGGTGTCCTACATACAAAGCAACTATATGGGCTTTGGTTCTGGCATTGTGGTGCCGGGCACGGGCATCGCCCTGCAAAACCGCGGGGCGGATTTTAGCCTTAACCCTGCCCATGCCAATGCCCTTGCGGGTGGCAAACGTACCTACCACACCATTATACCCGGCTTTGTGACGAAAAACGGCCACGCTGTGGGGCCCTTTGGCGTCATGGGCGGCTATATGCAGCCCCAGGGCCATGTGCAAGTTGTTATGAACAGCATTGATTTTGGCCTAAACCCGCAAATGGCCTTGGATGCGCCCAGGTGGCAATGGATTTCCGACAAAATGTTCCACGTGGAACATGGTTTTCCGCGCCATATCGCGGCAGAGCTTGCAAACCTTGGGCATCAGATACAAATGCCGCTGGATTCCGGCGGCTTTGGGCGCGGGCAGATAATTTGGCGCAACCCTGATACGGGCGTGCTTGCGGGTGGGACGGAATCTCGATGTGATGGGGCGATAGCGGCATGGTAATGGGCATAATTTATTTTATTGTTATCTTTTTTGCATGTGTGCTGGGTGCTATTGTAGGCCTTGGGGGCGGCGTGTTTATACGGCCTATTTTTGATGCTATTGGATATCACTATGTGCTTGATATCGCCTTTTTCTCCAGCAGTGCCATATTGGCTATGGCGGTGGTGTCTACCATAAAGAAAGTGCGTGATGGCACGAAAATTGATGTGAAAATCGCCCTGTTTGTTTCGCTGGGAGCCGTGATTGGCGGGACGCTGGGCAATTTGCTGTTGGAGCATCTTTTATCCATATTTGCGGCGGAAGCGATGGTGCAATATGTGCAGATAGTTGCGACGATAATTGTGCTTAGCTTGTCTTTGATATTAACGTCTAAAAACAATTTGCGATATGAGTTGAAAAACAAGGCGTATTGCGTTGCGCTTGGGGTGCTTTTGGGCAGCATTGCCGCGTTTTTAGGCATAGGCGGCGGGCCCATAAATGTGCCGCTGCTTATGATATTTTTTGGCCTTAGCATCAAGGATGCCACGGCTTACTCTATTGTCATTATCTTCTTTTCGCACCTGTCGCGCATTGTCACCCTTGGTGCCACCGTGGGCTATCTTTATTTTGACCTGTCCATATTGCCTTTTGTGATTGTAGCGGCAGCGGTGGGCGGTCTTGTGGGTGCCAGGTTAAGCAAAATTTTTAGCGAGAAGATGGTGAAGCGGTTGTTTCAGGGGGCTATCAGCGCGGTTATCTTGCTTAACATTGCCAATGGCTTGTTTTTGATATAAAATCCATTCATAGCTAAATAACGACCACCTGTAGATAAAATGTTGCGGGTGGTCTTTTTGGTGTGTATACTTAGGATAGTTATGGGGAGGTGATGGGATGAAGGTTGAAATAAAAATTGACCCCCAGTGCGATGAAACTGCGGTGTTGATTATTGCCAAAGAGATAGATGACGAAGTTAACGAGCTGTTTAAGAATTTATCCAGGCAAAATTTGCATGTGGTTGTTGGTTTTAAGGATGACCGCGCGACTGCCCTTGGCGTTGAAGAAATTATACGCATTTATGCGGCGATGCAAAAGGTTTTTATTGTTACAGATGATGGTGAATACATATCAAAACTGCGTTTGTATGAACTGGAAGAGCGTTTGCCAAGCAACAAATTTGTGCGTACTTGTAATTCGGAAATTGTGAATTTGCAAAAGGTGAGGGATTTTGACCTAAGTTTTAGCGGCAGAATTGGCGTGCGGTTTTTGGATGGCAGCGTGACATATGTTTCGAGGCGCTATGTTACAAAAATTAAAAAGATTTTGGGATTATGAGGTGATGACTGTTATGTTGAAACAAGCTGTTAGACGTGGATTTTTGGCCATGCTGCTTGCGATAGGTATAAGCTTTATTGTTACGGTGATAATTTCGGTGGCTATAGGTGATGGATATTATCATCCTGTGGTACCGGCTTTTGCGGAGCAAGTTGGCGGAGAAATTAATGGGGTGGTGCTTCAGGTGCTTCTGGCCGGGCTTCAGGGTGCGGTGGCCGGTGCGGCGTCGCTAATTTGGGAAGTGGAAAAATGGAGCAGTGCAAAACAGACAGGGCTTTATTTTATCGCGCTTTCGGCTGTGATGCTGCCGTCTTCTTACATCCTGCATTGGATGCCGCGTAATGTTGGGGGAGTCTTGACATACATTGTGTTTTTCGTGGTATTCTATGGGATTATATGCACGGTTAACTATATAGTATGGAAGGCGCAAATTAAGAAGATGAATAGCAAGATGCCGCGGAATTAGCCTGATGCAGTTTATTTTTTATAACCACGGAAAGCACAGAAGGACACGGAAAGACCCCTTTGTTCAAGGTTTTTCCGTGTCCTTCTGTGCTTTCCGTGGTTTAAGGTTTTAGGTTTGTTACTTTACTACAAAATTAACCAGTTTGCCCGGTACGAAAATCTCTTTTACAATGATTAGGCCTTTTAAGCGGGTGGCAACAGAAGCCTTTGCGGCGGCAATGATGTCTTCTTTGGAAGCGTCTGCCGCCATTTGTATGTTTTCACGCAGTTTGCCGTTCATTTGCACAACAATGGTGATGGTGTCTTCCGCCATTTTGGCCTTGTCGTATTGCGGCCAGCCTTCATCAAAGACGGATGTGGTGTGGCCACAAATTTCCCAAAGCTCTTCTGCGATATTGGGCGCGAAAGGTGCCAAAAGGACAATGAGGCTGCGCAAGGTGTCAGCGTCAATGCCGTCTTGGCGCGCTATGTCGGACAGCTTGTTTGTATGCTCCATAAAGCCTGAAACCACAGTGTTTAGGGACAGGTTTTCCATGCGGGCGGTGATATCATGAATCATTTTATGGCGGGCTTGCTCGTGGGTTGGCGTTGATTTTACGGCTTTGCCCACGTTTTCGGTGACAAGCCGCCATGCTTTGTTGAGGAAGCGGAAAACGCCCTCTATGCCACTGTCATTCCAGTCCACGTCCAGCTCCGGCGGGCCCATGAAGAGGATGTACAGGCGAAGCGCATCACAACCGTATTTGCTCGTTACTTCATCGGGCGAAACACCGTTGCCTTTGGATTTTGACATCTTCATGCCAAAGCGGTTTATCATGCCTTGGTTAAACAGCTGGGTGAAAGGCTCTTCAAAGTTTACAACGCCAATGTCGTAAAGGAATTTTGTGTAAAAGCGTGCGTACAGCAGATGTAGTACGGCGTGCTCTATGCCGCCCACGTAATAGTCCACTGGCAAGAATTTTTCCATGGCCTCTTTGCTGATAAGCCCTGCATCGTTGTTTACGTCCACATAGCGCAGGAAATACCAAGAAGACCCCGCCCATTGGGGCATGGTGTTGGTTTCGCGCTTGGCGGCACCGCCGCAGGTTGGGCAGATGGTGTTAACCCAGGCATCAATAAGGGCCAGAGGGGATTCTCCTGTTTCTGTGGGCTGATAAGAGTCCACATGAGGCAGTGTTACGGGCAGGTCGCTTTCGGGGACGGGCACCACGCCGCATTTTTGACAATGTATGAGAGGAATGGGCTCGCCCCAATAACGCTGGCGGGAGAAAACCCAGTCGCGCAGCTTGTAGTTTGTGTTTTTTTCACCTATGCCAAGGTTGGCCAGGTGGTTTGCAACGGCTTCTTTGCCGTCTTCGGCGGGTAGTCCATTAAACTGCCCAGAATTTACCATAACACCATCGCCGGTGTAGGCCTCGTCAAGCTGATGCAATTCGCCATCAGGCGAGATAACTTGTAAAATAGGCAGACCAAACTTGGTTGCAAATTCAAAATCTCTTTCGTCATGGCCGGGTACGCACATGATGGCACCTGTGCCGTAGTCCGCCAAAACATAATCCGAAATCCAAATTTCCAGCTTTTCGCCGCTTAAGGGGTTTGTGGCGTAAGACCCTGTGAAAACGCCTGTTTTATCCTTTTTCGCCATCCTATCCACATTGGACATGGTGCCGGCGTCTTGCACGTATTTCTCCACATCAGCGCGGCGGTCGTCCGTCGTCAGGGTTGCAACCAGCGCGTGCTCCGGTGCTAACACCATAAATGTCGCGCCATAAAGTGTGTCCGGGCGTGTTGTAAACACCGTAATTTTTTCATCACGGCCATTAACGGCAAAATCTATTTTCGCACCATAGGATTTTCCAATCCAGTCCGCCTGCATTTTTTTTACTTTGTCGGGCCAATTTAGCTTGTCCAAGTCCACAAGCAGCCTTTCGGCGTATTCTGTAATTTTCAGCATCCATTGGCGCAGGTTTTTCTTTTCGGGTGGTGCGCCGCAACGCTCGCATTCGCCGCCGGCGGCCTCTTCGTTGGCAAGCACCACTTTACAGGCCGGGCACCAGTTTAGCGGCATTTCTTTTTCGTATGCAAGCCCCTTTTTAAACATCTGCACAAAAATCCATTGTGTCCATTTGTAGAAGGCGGGGTCTGTTGTGGTAAGCTCTAAATCCCAATCATACATGGCACAAATGTCCATTAGCTGCTTTTTAAACTTGGCGCTACTGTCCTTCACGGCCTTTTCGGGATGCACATTGTTTTGTATCGCAAAATTTTCAGCAGGCAGACCAAAGGCATCAAAGCCCATGGGGTGGATTACGTAATGCCCTTGAAGCAGCTTGTAGCGCGCCAATACATCGCTGATGACATAGCTGCGCCAATGGCCCATATGCAGACCGTCACCCGATGGATATGGAAACATGTCCAGGCAATAAAATTTGGGGCGGGTATGGTCGGTGTTTATGGGCCGCTCTTCCCAGTTTTTACGCCATTTTTGCTCTATTTGTCTAAAATTGTATTTTCTGTCTTGTGTGCTCATTTGCCTTCTCCTTG
>Ga0123355_10001896_pt1 | contig 29385 bp, 33 predicted proteins | sample TergutEmb28metaG_3_FD_89872 | JGI IMG/M metagenome (GOLD analysis project Ga0123355, IMG submission 89872) | Embiratermes neotenicus P1 segment gut microbial communities from Petit-Saut dam, French Guiana - Emb289 P1 | ecosystem: Host-associated > Arthropoda: Insects > Digestive system > Gut ... | reverse complement strand
ATATTTGTGCATGAACTCCTCTGAAATTTTTAACAAACAAACTACGGCAAAAGAGCTTGCGAATATCGGAGTTGGCACAATTGAGGATTATTTAAGTTTCTTGGAGAAGTCAAATTTGATTTATATCTCTAATCCAGTGATGGTGGGGAAAAAAGCGGCACTAAAGGGCAAGCCTAAAATATATGTAGCGGATGCAGCAATCCGCAATGCTGTTTTAATGATTGATGACGTGTTATCCGATGACCAAGAAATGGGTATCATGGTTGAAACAGCAGTATACAAACATATACTATCTTTTTATCATGCAAAGCCCGCAGCGTACGTTGGGTATTATCGCAAAGCACGAGAAAATCAAAAAGAGGTAGATGTTGTTATTGAATTGCCGAAAGAAAATATCCTTTGCGAAGTAAAATATCGAAACAACTCAAGTATTTCTGCTACAGATGCGATTATATCGCTTTCTAATGAAGAAGGTACAAAAGTTACAAGCGCATTTATTGTAACTAAAAGCCTTACAGATTATGGACTTGTACAACATGACACTCGTGTACCTGTTATGCGTGTGCCTGCATTACCATTTATGTATATGCTTGGGCGAGCAGAGGCAACTGGCGAAAATACAAAGCTGTAAGTTATGCATTGAATAGTAAAAAAGGCGATAGCGTAGGGAATTTCCTGTACTATCGCCTTTTACATAATTAAATTGTCACCAATTTCTCTTGCACATCTTCCCCCTACCCAAACGCTACGGCATATGTATACCTAACCCTTATAGATTCCATATTCACCATGCCTTGTTTCCGAGTAAATTCCCTGTGTCGTTCTGGTGTCATGCTATTTACCATGTAGCCACCTACAGAGCCATTTTGGTAAGATGTCAAGTTACCATTGTAACCTTTTGACAAAGGTACACCAATTTCGTTAGCTACCTCATATTTGAAAGCATCAAGCGCAGCTTTAGCTTCGGGTACTACAGCTTTGTTTCTAGACACAACTATTCACTCCCCTCGTGATTTTATACATAACAATCTTGTGACTGTTACGATACTAGTATTCACCAAGGTGCGAATTGTATGCTGGTAAAATTAATCTTTTACTCTGCCCAGATATTCGCCTGTGCGCGTGTCAATTTTAACGACTTCACCAATTTCAATAAACAAAGGTACTTTAACAGTTGCGCCGGTTTCAAGTGTAGCAGGCTTTGTTGCACCTTGCGCTGTATCTCCTTTGAAGCCGGGCTCCGTTTCGGTTACGGCAAGTTCTACAAAAGTTGGCGGCTCTACACCAAAAGTACGCCCATTGTGTTGCAAAATTTTTACAGTTTCATTTTCTTTTACATAAATCATTGCATTACCGATATCGGCAGCGTTCACTTCAATTTGCTCAAAGGACTCATTATCCATGAAATAATATAACGAGCCATCATTGTATAAGTATTGTAAATCCCTACGGTCTATGTGGGCGCGGGGCATTTTTTCTGTGGGGCGGAATGTTTGTTCCACTACGGCGCCTGTTTCCAAATTTTTTAATGTGGAACGCACAAACGCCGCCCCCTTGCCCGGTTTTACGTGTTGGAAGTCGGTAATTACAAAAATACCGCCGTCCCATTCAATGGTTACACCGTTTCTAAATTCTCCTGCTGAAATCATAATTGCCTCCTATTGTATATATCACATAGCAATTTTCGTTGAAATTGTCTAATAGTGTTTATATTGGATCTATTTCCTTGATTTCTACACGCCCACCACTGGGAATGACCGTGAGTTCTTGCTGATATGAATCCGTTCGCAATATAACTGTAAATGCGTGCGATGTTGTGCCACGCGGATAAAACAAAAATGCATTTTGGTTATTTCGTATTGTAGTACTTAGTATACTCACACCATTTTGTAAATAAACGGTACGAATAGTCTGCCGTGGCGTACTGTCTATTTGTATTTGATAGCGGTTATTTATAATTTCAAACACCACTCTATATGGCTGCCCTTCCATAATTGCTCTGCGCTGAGCATAGCGTAAATCCGCTTGCAGCGCAAGTGACGCATTTTGTAGATGACGACGTTCGCTATTGCTATCATTACTACGTATAGACACAAAAACACCCGTAGATACGATAGTAAGAATACCCAGAGCTACCACTAATTCCAGCAATGTAAAACCTCGCGCCGGTTTTTGAGTAATATTATGGTTCATCATCTGTTTTTATTTAATTCTTGAAAATATTTCCGCAGCATAAACCGCTCAATTACACGCTTCATGCGAACGAAGAAGAAATCTTTTTCTGTAATTGGTTTGACCAAAATTGTACCGATGCCGGCATTTTTCCCGGCCCAGATATCTGACAATAACTGATCCCCAATAATGACTGTTTGGGAATGGTCGGTACCCATAATTTTCATTGCATTACGTACCCCTCTGGTGAAGGGTTTTAGCCCATTGGCAATCCCTTTTAGGTTCATGCCCTCGTTAAAACGCTTTAGCCGCCCGGGAGTATTGTTGGTCAGTAAGCAAACCTGAAAGCCCATTTTTTCTAAACGCTTCATGAGTGCAACAATTTTTGCAGGGGGAAGCTTTTCGTGAAATGGAGTTAGCGTGTTGTCCAGGTCAAAAATAAGCCCGCGTATGTTTTTTTCCCACAAATCCTCATAAGGTATCAAAAATACAGATTCGTAATAGTAGTCAGGTGTAAGCATAAACCGCTCCTTAATCTGTCTATCGCATCAACTCTACCATTGTAAGCGTGTAACCGTCAAGATAATTTGAAAAAGTCCTAATTATTTGAGCCGTTACAGTAGTTGTATGCCCTCGTGCTCCGTCAACATATTTATGGATTCTGGTCTCTACTTCAAATCCATCTCCCGCAGTCGAAACAGTAGTAGTTGCACTATATCGGTCTTCTAAGATAAAACCGTCTGGCATAATGAAGTCAATACCAATACTCCAATCTCGTCTATAAGGCAAATCACTTGCTTGTAAAGTACCTTGCTGCAGTAAAAAAAGAGCCTGCTCATTACCGGCTATGGCTAAGTCGTACAACCCTGTAAAATTGGCATATCGTGCAGTCGTTTGCCGGCTGGAGACTGTTACCAGCAGTACGACAGAAATTAACATAAGCATAGCCATTGTGGCCACCATCACCATTATATATGCGTTGCCTTTACGGGATTTCATTGTCGCCCCCTAAACTTAAGTGAGCCACGCCAATTGCACGCCCTGTCATATTACCGTCTTCATTCCAAATGGCGGCAATGACTACGTAGCTATTATCCGTCACCAGTGCAACTCCGTCTATAATAGAAACATTTGCCTTAGATACGCCGTAGAAACTACGTAAAACCCCGTGTTCTCTAAAAATCCAAACGCTATAAAATTCGATATCATGCTCACTTGCATAAATTGAAGCCGCGTTTTCTGACGATGCACCGTCAACCAAGGCATCACGTACTGCAAGCATCATTCCTTGTGCCAAGAGGTGATTCCTATAATTGGATTCTGCAAATCGCATATTACGCCCGGCTTGAAACAGCATAGGCAGCACTGCTATAAGCATAATAGCAAACAATGCAAGGGCAATAAGAATCTCTATATATGAGAACCCGCCACGTCGTTTATTCTTCATTTTGTCTTACGCGAATGTGCAATTCGTAGCTATATATACCATTTCCCAACAACGTTATACTGTTAAGCGATACATATTCAAATAGCCCAGCATCTACAAGCTTCTGCCTGTGCATTTGCGCATCTGCAATATTCCCTGCTTCGCCAAGCAATACAATTTCCCACTGATTATAATTAAGTTGTGTAGGTGTTGCGTTATCCGGCAAGGTTTCCAAAATGGCTGCAACCCATAAAGTGTTAAAATCCTCTGGAACATTCGCTAAAAAAAAGTCGTCAAAATAGCTTCTTATTGCCCTGGCATGTTCAAGTTCAGCCACAAGAAGCAGAGGGCGTTCGTCAAAAGTTGCAATGCTTTCTGCTAGATTATACGATTGCGTTATAATTCTTTGTTCCCAGTTATACAAAAATAGTATAGCCACGCCTATACATAAAAAGATAGCAACTTGTAAGACTGCCATCGAAATCTTAAGCCTTCGATTTTGCTTGCATTTTTCTATTGTGTGAGGCAGAAGATTTATGCTTTTCATGATTTTTTCGTTTTTGCCCAGTTAGGTTTCTCTACCTGCCTTGCGCGGGCAATGCCCAATGAGCCGCTTTGTAAATCATTTGTAATTGTAGAGCCTGCAGCAACAAATGCATCATCTCCTATTTTAACTGGTGCAATTAAGTTAGCGTTACTGCCGACAAATGCATTGTCGCCAATCATTGTGCGGTGCTTATTTTTGCCATCGTAATTAGCCGTTATCGCGCCGCAACTGTAATTAACATTTTTGCCAACATCCGCATCGCCAATATAGGCAAGGTGTGCCGCTTTCGTTCCGTCGCCAATATTGGAATTTTTAATTTCTACAAAGTTACCAATTCTGCATTTTTCGCCAACTTGTACACCTTGACGCAAATATGCAAATGGCCCCACGGAAGTACCTGCCCCAATAATTGCATCCATTACTACACTTTGTTGAATAGTCGCTCCGTTTCCTACGGTTGCGTTTTTTAGATGCGAATGAGCGCCAACAGTTACATGCGCACTAATTTTGCAATTCCCTTCCAAGATAACACCGGGATAAATGATCACTCCCGGTTCAAGTTCAACTGTATCATCAATATAGACAGCAGATGGAGCTACCATGCGTACACCATTGAGCATATGTTTTGTATTTATGCGATTTTGCATATAACTCACTGCTTCTGCCAATTGAACTTGTGTATTTATGCCGGTAAACACGGTCATGTCTGCGAGAGACTCGAATACACGCACATGAAGGCCGTCTTCACGTAATATTTTTGGTACGTCTGTTAGATAATATTCGTTTTGGCTATTACTATTGTCCATTTTTGCAAGGCCTTGTTTAAGCGCTTTGCCATTAAACACATAAATACCTGTATTTATCCACTCTGTAGGAAGTGTGCTGGGCTTTACATCCTTATGCTCTATAATTTCTTGAAAGAATCCGTCCGCATCGGCATAAACCCGTCCTAAATCGCCAAGTTCCGGATAATATGCTGCTGTAACTACCGCATTGGAGCTGTTTTTATCATAAAATGCTTTAAGTTCGCGAATAAACTCCACTGTAATCAAGGGCGTATCCCCATATAGAATAAGCACATCGTCGTCATCGTCTATGCGCCCCATTCCGGCTTGAACAGCATGGCCTGTTCCAAGCGGTTTTTCTTGTGTAGCAAAGTGCAGCTGCGGATACACGCGGCTAAGTTCGGCAGTAATATCCCCGCCATCGCTGCCTACAACAACGGTAATATCTTCAATACCGGCAGAAAGTGCCGCTTCTGCAACATATTGCACGATAGTTTTACCCAATATCGGATGCAACACCTTTTGTAAATGAGAACGCATTCTTTTACCTTGCCCTGCCGCCAAAATTATTGCTTTCATAGCCCATACCTCCAAAAAATGTAATGCTATCCACATAATATACAGTTGCAGTAAAATGGTCAACTACTAATGAACTATTTCTAAGACTTTTTTATCCTCTAATACGAAAATAAAATTCAGTTGGTGATAAAATATCACCAACTGAATAGTCTGTACATTCTTATAGTGGGAACACGCCCTAGTACGTCAAATTTGGAAAAATACTGCAATATAGGAATATTTGCACTAAAAATACTTATTTTGCGATGCAAATAGTTTGCGAAAATGTTAAGAAAGTGTTAAAATTGCTCCATAGGTGTTACGAACCTGTATAAATCACACCTTTGGAGGTAAGATGAAAAAATTATTAACACTCGTAATCGCAGTCATTTCTTTTGTTGCTACACTGGCATTTCCGCTTGAATCGGTTAATATTGTTGCTGCCGATTCTGTCTTGCGTCAAGTTACAGTGTACGACAATGGTGAGTACTATCAAGTTTTAACAAATGCAACATCTGTTGCAGGCTTAATGCACGAAATTGGTATAGTGCTGTGTGATGCAGCCAGAACCAATTTTGTCAAAGAATCACCATTACAAGACGACATGACTGTCACAATCGAAAGAAAGCTGCATTTTAATATACAAATAGATAACTCAACAATACACACAAAAGCAGTTTGGCCAAATACCACAGTAAAACAAGCGTTAGCTCAACTACAAAATGAAGAAAATCTGCTATTCATATATGGAGGAGACTATACCAGACAAATTGCAGACGGCGAAAAACTAAATTTAAAATCGTGGCAATCACGGCTTGAAACTGAAATTGTTATGCTGCCGTACGAAACTTACGAAAACCATACAAACTATGTATGGAATGGAGACACACATGTACGGCAAGTTGGTTCACCGGGTGAGCATGAGATTACAACCGAGATAATCTATATCGGCGGAGTGGAGCAAAATCGTGTGGTTATCGGCGAATCTGTGTTGGTGGAACCTATAGATGCCATTATTGATATTGGCGCAGCACAACTTGGCGCATTGGCAGATGTAATGGCGCCCGATTTTTATTATGTACGGAAGGTACGTATGGAAGCAACCGCGTATACAGCAGGCTTTAGCTGCACCGGAAAACGCCCCTGCCACCCGTGGTATCGTATAACCGCTTCCGGCAGAGAAGTGGAACATGGCATTGTAGCGGTAGACCGCAGAGTTATACCTTTAGGAACGCGGTTATACGTCGAAGGTTACGGTTTTGCAATTGCGGCGGATGTAGGCGGTGCAATACGCGGCTACAAAATTGACTTGTTTATGGAAAATTTGCAAGATGCCCGTCGGTTCGGCCGCAGACACTTGTATGTTTGGATTTTGAATTAAAAACAAAGAGCTTTGTATCTCTATTTTGATACTTGGCTCTTTTTTACCCTCACAAGTTCGTCTCGTTCCCGTTCTTCCAACCGGTCAGATATGTGTTTAATTCGGGATTCGTATAGAGGGATTGTAATATTTTTTAGGGCGGCGGCTCGCTTTTTGGCTTTCTGCAATTGTATGGTAATACGCCGTGTAGCCGTTTCGGCTTCGATGAGTTTTACAAGTAAAAATTTGACTTTCTGCCATGCGAAAAAAGCTTCATCTAAAGAGGCAGTGCTGTCGCATAAATTGTAGGGCGGGGCGATGTGCTTTTTTGTGTCACTTTCAATTTTAGGTATCACTGCTCCCATAATACTGCGATATGTTATGTGCAGGCTGGTATCCGGGGGCTGTAATCCGCTTATTTTTTTAAGTGATTTGTCCCCTACTTCTATCTGAACCACGGCTAACAACTTTTTGGCATTTTGCAGTGCATCGCCAAATTGACGTTTCAATTGATTTGTTGTAGATTTAAGCGTAGTTAATTCTCGTAAAAGCACTTTGTATTTTTTATCTAATAAGTCGTGCCCTTGGTTTGCAAATGTTAAATTTCGCTTTGCTAGCATAAGATTTCGTTTGGTTGGCAATAATTCCGGGTTCATATCTATCTCCTCTACATATTCCAATAATTTTATGCATATTATTGTGCTGTTGCGCTTAGACTTAAATTATAACGAAAAACTACAGGGAGGGATAATTATGCCGGCAGTTGGTATGGTTGGCGAAAGCGGCAGAGAAATTGTTAAGGCATTTTTGCGAATGGCAGGCGGTAAAGCCAGTTGCTATCATATTACAGATAAACAGCCTAAAGGCCCAAAAGTGAATGTACTTGTGGCGGCAGAGGCATCGCCTGTATTAATAAATATTGTACCTAAACTGGGGCGTAACGACTATTTGGTGGTTAATGCCGACGATAAAGCCATATTTCCGTTATTGTCCCAAAGCGAGGCCACGCTTATCACTTATGGCTTTAACGCAAGGGCATGTATTACGGCATCCAGTGTGACCGATGACGGGCTTCAAGTGTGTATTCAGCGGGCTTTTCAAGGGATTGACGGCAAGGAGCGCCTTCCGCAGGAATTTTCTGCAAAAGTAAAGGTAGAAGAAAATTCGGATTGTGTGCTTGCGGCGGCGGCGGCCTGGGCGGTGTGCGGAGCAGTTGGTGGCTGAGAACAGGAGCAGGACATAGTAATAAATTACAGCTTGCCTGAATAAAGTATACAAGGTCATGGGCTTACAAGAAGATTTGGGCTGGTCGCCCATGCAACCAGGGGCAGCGCCCCATTATGAAAGAGAGGCGGAAATAATGGAGAACGGCAACAACTTTATTGACATTGGCGGACGCATAACATCGGATTTTATGTTTAGCCACGAAATTTACGGCGAAGGGTTTTATCGCTTCGATGTAGAAGTTGGCAGGTTAAGCGGTGCGGGCGATATTTTGCCTGTTACGGTTTCGGAACGTATTGTAGACAAGGGCATTATGACACTGGGCCGAAATGTGCGCATTAACGGTCAGATACGCTCGTATAACAATTATGTAGAGGCAGACAAACGCAATAAACTTGTGCTTACCGTTTTTGCCCGAGATATTGAGCTTTCTACCAATGAACCGGAAGAAAGCCCAAATGATGTTTTTTTAGACGGCTACCTGTGCAAGCCTGCGGTGTATCGCACAACGCCTTTTGGGCGGGAAATTTCCGATTTGCTGGTAGCGGTTAACCGTTCATATAATAAATCCGACTACATACCATGTATCGCATGGGGTCGGAACGCCCGTTATGCAGGCAAGCTGGAAGTTGGGGACAGAGTGCGCCTGTGGGGCAGAATGCAAAGCCGCCAGTATCAGAAGCGTTTGGATAGTGGTGATGTGCTGGAGAAGACGGCTTATGAAGTGTCTGTGTCTAAGGTAGAGATAGTGATGGATGAAGAGCCAAATGTTGATGCTGATAATGAATAATATGCAAGAAGCGTGCAATGCGCGCTTTTTTTGTGTATACTTACAAAAAATTTTATGAAAGGCAGGATATGATGAAAACCAGACTCGAACAAATTTTAGATCGCTACCTAAACGGGCGGGAAATTGCAATATGGGGCAACCCGACACGCCCGCTGCTGCGGACGCTTAAACAATACAAATACCATATCGCCTACAGCGCTGACGCACTTATTCCCGAAAAACACTATGTAATCGCCGTGGAAGAAGATGATCAGGCCGATTTTGAAATGGAACCACAAAGCGGGCTATTCAAATATATAGAAGACGGCATCATTTACAACGACTTTGGCGCGGAACTTCCCTTCGAATGGGAGTGCTACGGTGCAAAAATAGGTAGGCAAACATATTTTGGAAAAGGTATCTATGGGGCTTGCGAAGATGGTTTTGTCAAAAGTATCGGGCATTTTACATCCATCAACAGCACTGCAAAAATTTCTTGCAATCATCAGTTAAACATGACTTTTACAAGTGATGAAATCGAAGATTTTTTTACAGAAGAAAATAAGGCCCTGTTTCACAACAAACTAAAAGCCGACCCCGGGTATCCATATTCAGATTATAAAGAACCCATGACTATAGGCAACGACGTGTACATTGGGGCGCATGTTTTTATCAACGCATCAAAAGTAATGAGTATTGGCGATGGCGCAATAATCGGTTCCGGCGCGGTAGTACTGGAAGATGTCCCGCCATATGCAATAGTGGCGGGCGTTCCCGCGAAAATAAAACGGTATCGCTTTTCGCCGGAAATGATAGAAGTATTGCTGCGTGTGAAATGGTGGAATTGGAGTGAGGGCGAGATTAATGCGCATATTGATGCGCTCATATCGCCGGAGATATTTTTTGAAAGGTTCACTTACTTCGCATAATCCCCCAACTCCGTAGGGTAATCTCCATTAAAATACGCCACGCACAATCCTTTATATTTGTTGGTAAAGGGCAAATTAATTGAATCGATAAGCCCGTCTACACTTAAAAATGCCAGGGAATCCGCGCCTAAAAATGCGCAAATTTCTTCTACTGTGCGGTTGTAGCCGATAAGTTCTTCCTGTGCGCTGGGGTCAACGCCGTAGTATCCTGGGTATTTAAATATAGGAGCTGGTATACGCAAATGCACTTCTTTTGCGCCGGCTTCCCGTACTAATTCTACAACACGCTTAGTGGTGGTGCCCCGCACAATTGAGTCATCTACCACCACTACCCGTTTACCATTTACCACCCCGCGCACAGCCGAAAGCTTCATTTTTACACCAAGCTCCCGTAATTCCTGCGAAGGTTGTATAAATGTGCGGGCTATATATCTGTTTTTGATAAGCCCTAACTCGTATGGGATTTGCATAGCTTCCGCATAGCCGATTGCCGCGCTTACACCGGAATCCGGTGCCGCGGTTACCACGTCGGCATCTATCGGGGCTTCTGCCGCCAGTGCTTTGCCCATTGTTTTGCGGGCGGTGTGTACATTTACGCCGTAAATATCGGAATCCGGACGGGCAAAATAGATAAATTCCATACTGCAAAGCGCGTGAAATGTTTTGTCTGTGTAGGATTCTACCGTCATTCCGCTGTCGTTAATAATAACAATTTCGCCCGGGTTTACGTCCTGTAAAAAACTCGCGCCTACGGTATCAAACGCACAAGTTTCGCTTGCAATAACAAACGCCTTGCCCATGCGGCCTATAGATAATGGCCGCAACCCGTTAGGGTCCAAGGCGGCAATCATTTCCGTCGGGGTAAGAATAAGATAGGCAAATGCACCTTTTAGCTTACATAGAGCAGCTTTTACATTTTCCACAAAGGTGTCGTTATGCTGACGTTTGATAAGGTGCGCCAGAACTTCTGCATCCGACTTTGATGCAAAAATACTGCCCTCGTCTTCCAGTTCGCGCCGCAGGCTGTGGTTGTTGACGATGTTTCCGTTATGGCAAAGCGACAGACTTGCATTTTCGAAATGAAATAAAAATGGCTGCGTGTCTGAAACAGAATTACGGCCTTCAATGATATTGCGCACATGCCCTATTGCGGCTGTTCCCTTTAGTTTGTCTAAGGTTTCTCGGGTAAACACGTCTGAAACCAAGCCCATTCCACGGTGCCGGATTAACTCGTTACCGTTTTTGGCAACAATGCCCGCGCCATGCTGACCACGGTGCTGCAAGCTGTGCAGGCCATAATACGCAAGCTGTGCCGCGGAATCGTCCGGCCCCCATATGCCAAAAACTCCGCATTCTTCGGTTGCGCCTCTTATTTCAGTAAGCATGGTATCGCTTCTTCCCAGGATTTTTGCAGTTCACTCACCGGCATATCTATTGCAAGTTTGCCTTTGCAATTGATGACCAATTGCCCGGTATCGTTGATTGTGCCGATTGGTACTGCGTTTGTCATTTTTTCAAAAGCGTCTTTCTTTTCCGGGCTAATACTTACGATAAAACGGGATTGGCTTTCTGAAAATAGCAGCGTTGCATCTTCTAATGGGATATCCACTTGTGCGCCAAGGCTTGTTTGGGTGAACAACGATTCTGCAAGCGCAACGGCAATTCCTCCCTCGGAAATGTCATGGGCAGATTTTATCAAGCCCGCTTTAATTGCGCTAAGCATGGTTTGTTGGTTTGCCTTTTCTGTTTCCAAGTGAATTGACGGTGGACGGCCTTCAATTTTACCTTTTTGCATGAGCTGCAACTCGCTGCCGCCGAATTCTGCAAATGTTTCACCGATTATGAAAATTGCATTCCCGGCATCTTTAAAATGTTGCGTAGTTACATGCGTCAAATCTTCTACTAACCCTACCATTCCTATAGTCGGCGTTGGGTAAATTGCAGAGCCGCTGCGCTCATTGTACATCGACACATTACCGCCGATTACAGGAGTGTTAAGTATCCTACAGGCTTCGTCTATACCATCTATAGCTTGTTCCATTTGCCAGAAAATTTCCGGGTTATCGGGGCTGCCAAAGTTTAGGTTATCAGTTACGGCAAGCGGCGTTGCGCCGGACGCAACAATATTTCTGGCAGCTTCTGCCACCGCAATAGCCCCGCCAATACGCGGGTCTAGGTATACGTAACGCCCGTTGCAGTCTGTGGTCATGGCTATTGCCTTATTTTTTCCGCGAATGCGAAGCACAGCCGCGTCGGAACCGGGGCCAACTACCGTATTTGTGCCTACTTGGTAGTCGAATTGCTCGTAAGCATATTTTTTGCTAGCTATGCTTGGGCGGCTCAAAAGATCGCAAAGCGTTTTATTGTAATCAGAAATTGGTTCCGGTGTTGTGTCAACGTTTGCGAACGCTTTGTAATACGCCGCCTCACGGGAAGGCTTGTGATATTCCAGGGCTTGCTCTGCCAGCGCGTCTGCGGGAACTTCAGCTACAATTTCACCTTTGTGAAACAGGCGCATCATTCCGTCGTTTGTAACCCTGCCAACATCTACAGCGTTTATCTCATAATTTTCGAAAATTTCGCGAATTTCTTCTTCCCGCCCTTTTTCTATAACCAGCAACATGCGCTCCTGAGATTCCGAAAGCATCATTTCATATGCAGTCATGCCCTTTTCACGCTGCGGAATTTGGTCCAAGTACATTTCCATTCCCATACCCGCTTTGCTTGCCATTTCGCAAGAAGAAGAAATCAGCCCCGCCGCGCCCATATCTTGAATGCCCACTAGTGCCGGGTGCTGAATAACTTCAAGGCAGGCTTCCATCAACGCTTTTTCAAGAATAGGGTCGCCTATAACGTATACGCCTTTGTCTTCTTCGCCCTCCACAAGCGCTTTACTGGAAAACGTCGCGCCGTGTACGCCGTCGCGCCCTGTGGGCGCCCCCACATACATGACGGTGTTGCCCTCGCCATGGGCTTGTCCTTTTTTGATATCTTCGTGGTTGATTAGCCCCACGCACATGGCATTTACAAGCGGGTTGCCCGCGTAGCATTCGTCAAAATAAATTTCGCCGCCAACAGTAGGCACACCAAGGTTATTGCCGTAGTGGGCAATGCCTTTTACGGCTTCTGTGAAGAGATATTTTACGCGGTCGTTGTCCAAGTTGCCAAAGCGCAAGGAGTTGAGCATTGCCACAGGGCGTGCGCCCATGGAAAACACATCACGGACAATGCCCCCTACCCCAGTAGCCGCACCATGGAATGGCTCGATTGCGGACGGGGAGTTGTGGCTTTCTATTTTGAAAACAACGGCTTGGTTATCGCCGATATCGACTATGCCTGCACCCTCGCCCGGGCCTTGGAGCACACGCGCGCCTTTTGTAGGCAAGCGGCGCAGCAAGACTTTGGAACTTTTGTATGAGCAGTGTTCCGACCACATGACGGAGAAAAGACCGGTTTCTGTGTAGTTTGGGAGCCTGTCTAAGATGTTTTTTACCATTTGAAATTCTTCGTGTGTCATGCCCATGGTGGTGTAGAGATGGTTGTTTTCTATTTGTTGTGGGGTTGGTTCTTTTTGCATGGTTATCCCTCCGGTTTTAATTAACATGTAGGGGCGACCGTCCTCGGTCGCCCGTGGCACACAAATTTTGTAGAAATATTCACACAAATTTGTAATCTGTGGGCGACCGAGGACGGTCGCCCCTACTGAGTTGGTTAGGGCGTGTTTCCACTAACCAACTGAACAACTGAATTTACAACAGATTGAAACAACGCCGATCCGTCATCATTGCCCAACACCCTATCCACGGCGCGTTCCGGGTGCGGCATTATGCCCAGTACGTTACCGGCTTTATTAGTTATTCCGGCAATATTTGCTATGCTGCCGCTGGGGTTGTCTTCGTATGTGAATAAAATTTGTTCGTTTGCTTTCAGTGCTTGCAATGTAATAGCATCACAGTAGTAATTGCCGTTGGCGTGGGCAATGGGGTAGTTTACTACTTGGCCTGTTTCATATAAGCTGGTGAAAATGGAATTGTTAGACTCTATTTTCACGGGGGTCGTTTTGCATATAAATTTCATGCTTGGGTTAGGCAGTAATGTACCCGGTAAAAGCCCTGTCTCGGTTAAAATTTGAAAACCGTTGCATATACCAATGATTATTTTACCATTGTGGTTTGCATGGCGCAGCGCGGGGATGATATTCGTTGTTGCCGCAGTCGCGCCGGGGCGCGGGTAATCTCCATAGGAAGCACCGCCCGGCAGCAGAATTGCATCGAACGAATCTAGAGCATTGTGGCTTGCATTGTCGTGCCATACATATTCCGCATATTGCCCCAACACATCGGTTACCGCGTAAAACAGGTCACGTTCGCAGTTTGTGCCGGGGAATACGAGTATTGCAAATCGCATTGGAATTAATCCCTACTTTCGCCCCATATTTTAGAATCGTCTATCATCTTTAAGCTTGCATCAATATCACCCAGCATATTCAAATGCCCCATTTTACGCTTGTCCACTGCCTGTGCCTTGCCGTACAAGTGGACTTTACCCCGCTCAAATAGCGGCAAATACGGTGCAAGATTATGCATTTCTTCTTTATCCATGTGATTGCCTAACATGTTAACCATTACGGTTGGTGTGTGCAGAGTTACGTCGCCCAGTGGCAAACCGCAAACCGCCCGTATATGCTGCTCAAACTGGCTTGTAACACAGGCATCTATAGTGTAATGCCCGGAATTGTGCGGGCGCGGCGCAAGTTCATTAATGTAAATTTCGTCACCCACAACAAACATTTCTACTGCTAAAAGCCCGATTGCGTCCAGTTTTTCCGCAATATTTTTTGCACTGGCAATGGCTTTGGCTTCTACTTCCTTGGAAATACGCGCCGGTACAATACTTAGGTGCAAAATATTGTTTACGTGGATATTTTCAGATACGGGAAACACCGTTGTTTCGCCTGTGGTACCGCGTGCCACAATAACGGAAACTTCTTTAGAAAATGGTATCCACGCTTCAAGGATGCATTCTTGTTTTGCGGCAACTTCCATTGCGGCGGGCAAATCTGCCTCCGATTTTAGCACCACCTGTCCCTTGCCATCGTAGCCACCAGTGGTGGTTTTTAGTACGCTTGGGTAAAAAACAACTTCCGCAAGTTGCGTCGCATTTTCTATCAAGTGAAATTCCGGAACGGGAATGCCCATATTTTTAATTGCAGTTTTTTCTCTAAACCTGTGTTGGGTCGTTTTTAACACTGCGCTGCCCTGGGGGAGATATGCGTTTTTTTCCAGGTATGCCAACGCATCATAGTCGATATTTTCAAACTCATAAGTTATCACATCGCTGATGGACGCAAGTTTTTTTATGGCGTCCATATCGTTGTACGCAGCGGTTATTTCTATGTCGGATACTTGAGCACAGGGGCAGTTGGGTGTTGGGTCCAGCACGGCAACATAGTAGCCCATCGCCTTGGCAGACAGCGCCATCATGCGCCCAAGCTGCCCGCCGCCTATAATGCCGATGGTTTTATATGGCAGGATTGTCATAACCGCAACTCGCTTTCTGCATCTGTACCCAGCACTGTATCTGCAATTTTTGCCCGCCGCGCTTGCAGCTTTTCGTAAACTGCGGGGTCAAATGTACCGATAATTTGCGCCGCAAGCAAACCAGCATTGGTGGCTCCGGCAACGCCAATGGAAACCGTTGCCGTAGGCACACCGCCCGGCATTTGCACAATGGACAACAACGAATCAAGCCCGTTCAATGTTTTGGATTGAACAGGCACGCCGATGACCGGTAAATTTGTTTTAGAGGCTGTCATTCCCGGCAAGTGTGCCGCGCCCCCTGCCCCGGCGATGATTACTTTTAATCCCCGCTCCCGGGCTGTTTCCGCGTATGTAAACATATAGTCCGGCGTGCGGTGAGCCGACACTACTTTCTTCTCGTACGGAATCTGTAATGCTTCCAGTATCAAACATGCATGGCGCATAATATCCCAATCCGATGTGCTGCCCATGATTACGCCTACAAGTGGTTGCCCCATGGTATCCCTCCAAGCTTATCATGAATTTAATGCGTTTCTATTGTACACCCAAGCAGAAAATTTGACAATGTCTAAGATGCCGCCTTAGAATATGTCAAAATGAAAAAGGAAGTGGTGGCCCATGAGCAAAGTTTTAGTTATTGGCAAAGGCGGGCGCGAACATGCCTTGGCTTGGAAATTGTCCCTATCCCCAAAAGTTGAAAAAGTTTATGTAGCTCCGGGGAATGCAGGTATGGCCAACGTCGCAACTTTGGTAGATATCCATGAAACAGATTTTGACGCCTTAGTCAATTTCGCCAAAAGCGAAAACATTGCACTAACCGTTATTGGCCCGGACCAGCAAGTTGCGGACGGCATTGTTGACCGCTTTCAAGCAGAGGGCCTGACCGTATGGGGGCCAACCGCAAAGGCCGCTCGCATAGAAAGCAGCAAATCTTTTGCAAAAGGTCTATTCAAAAAGTACGATATCCCCACTGCCGCATACGAAGTATTCACCAATTACAAAGACGCTTGCCGATATGTAGAAACCGCAAAAATGCCGGTGGTATTAAAAGCAGACGGCCTGGCTGCAGGAAAAGGCGTTGTCGTCACCGATTCTATAGAAGAAGCAAAAGCAGCACTTAGTGAAATGATGGAAAACAGCAAGTTCGGCAGTGCAGGCAATACCGTTGTTATCGAAGAATTTCTCGAAGGCGAAGAATTTTCCTTTATGGCATTTGTTGTTGGTGAAAAAGTATACCCAATGGAACCGGCACGTGACCACAAACGCGCATATGACGGCGACAAAGGCCCAAACACCGGTGGAATGGGCGCGTACTCGCCTATACCGTTCATAAGTGATACCACAATAAGCGAAGCGATAGAAAAAACTTTGCACAGAACCGCAAAAGCCATGGTACAAGAGGGCTGCCCATTTACAGGATTTTTATTTGGCGGCTTAATAGCCACAAAAGACGGTGTAAAAGTAATCGAATTTAACGCACGCTTTGGCGACCCGGAAGCAGAGGTTCTACTTCCCCGCCTAGACGGCGATTTGTACGAAATATTGCAAACTTTACTAAATGGCGACGAGCCGAAATTTAGCTGGACAAACGATGTAACCGTTGGTGTAATACTTGCATCGGAAGGTTACCCGGAAAACCCCATAACCGGGTATGTTATAACAGGACTGGAGAATATGGACGCGGAAACTTTAGTATTCCATTGTGGAACAGCCATAAAAAACGGCGAATATGTAACAAATGGCGGGCGTGTGCTGATGATTGTACGCAAAGCAAAAACTTTTGAACAAGCCCGTGCTGATGTTTACGCAGAAGTGAGCAAAATTAAATGCAGTCATATGTTCTGTCGCAAAGATATAGCGGCAGGAGCGGTTAATGCGTAAACTTATAGATGTAGACACTTACAGTGAAGACAAACCTTAGAAATACGGGCGAACACAGTTTGCCCCTACGACTAAAATGCTGTATTTCCGGCACTTGTGTAGGGGCGAACTGCGTTCGCCCGTTATCTAATTAATTGCACTTTTTCATTTTTATTAAATTTCAGTTGTAATTTTTACGCTTTTTGCAAAAATGCATCCACTATTTCAGGATATTCCCACTTACACGCTTTACGGTTTAACAGCCCAAATAATTCCGAATCATCAGAGCCTTCCATAGCGCCGTTATCCCACCAAATACATGGGATATTGTATTTTTTTGCCGTAGCTGTGTAATATTTTGCCCATTCTACACGGTCTTGCACATTGTTGCCTTTGCGCCTTGCTCCGCATTCACCCATAATTACAGCCATACCCTTTTGCAGCAGGTATTTGTCGATGCGTTCAAATAGCGCGTCGATGTCCTTTTTCAGGTCATCACTCCATTTGTTAGCCGCTTGGTTATTACTTAGGGCAAATTCGTACGGTGTGTATGCATGTACAGATGTTATCAGGTTTTCGCCGGGTTGACATAAATTGTAAACAGGCTGTGTAAAATCCTTCATTGCAGGCTCGTCGCTGCTGGCGGCGTAAATAGGCACCATTAGCATCCTTGTTGCATTTTTACCGCCTGTTGTGCGCACAGTATCAACAAAATCTTGGTTTAGCTTCATGACTACATTGCGGCCTTCTTCGTCGCCGCCTGTCCATTCTACAGGAGTGCCTTGCTTGCGGGGCTCGTTCATGGCTTCAAAAATTAGGTTACTATCGTAGTGAGCAAAGTGATTGGCAATTTGCGCCCATACTTTTTTAAGTATTTCACTGGCCTTTGGATAATTTTCTTCCGACGGAAAGTGCCAGTTTTCGTGGTGTAGGTTTAGTATTACTGTCATTCCGCTGTTGATAGCCCAGTCCACTACTTCATTAATGCGGGTTAGCCATTCCGGTTTGATTGTGTAGTCCGGAGCCGGCCCCAACTGTGGATACCACGTTGTAGGCAGGCGGAAAATATCAAAGCCTGCATCTTTTACTTTTTTGACCATTGCTTCAGTAGTTACAGGGTTGTGCCAAGCAGTTTCTTGCTGTGTTGGCGTTGGGTTGCTTTCCTTGCTTACGGCATCAAAGGTGTTGCCCAAGTTCCAACCTGTGCCTAAGGTTTTTACATATTCAATTGCGTTCATTTGTTACCTCCCTTATATTTTTGATTACTTCCAAATAATTATCTTGGAAAAGCGCCGTGCCAATTACAAAATTTGTAACACCCATTGGGAATAGCTGCCGCACTCTTTCCGGGGTAATGTTGCCGTCCACACACAGGGAAAAGCCGTACCTCTGTGATAGTTCGCCCAGATGATGAATTTTATCAACGGTGTATTCTAAAAATTTTTGCCCGCCAAAACCCGGGTTTACGGTCATTGCCAAAACATGACCACACAGCGGGAGCAGTTCTTTAACTGTTTCAATAGAAGTGCCGGGGTTTAGCACAATACCTGGTATCATATCCAATTCTTTTATCCTGGCAAGTGTACGCGCAGGCTGGCTGGCTGTTTCCGGGTGAAAGGTGATAATTGATGCGCCCAAGTCACGAAAAAATTCAATGTGACGTGCGGGGTCGTTTACCATCAAGTGCACATCAATTGGTATGTCTGTCGTTTTCTTTACGAGCTTTACAATTTCAGAGCCGCAGCCAAAATTGGGCACAAAGCTGCCATCCATCACATCAATATGCATATAATCCACACCGGCATCTGCAAGTTTTAGGATTTCGCCCCTTAAATTGCCGTGGTCGGCACATAGGATGCTTGGGTGTATCTTGGGCGTACTCATAATCCGACAGACGCTTTGTACGCGCCGGGTTCGGGAAAACTGCACATTTCTATGAGCATGTCCACGCGGTCTGTGTGTCGGCCGCCTTCAAACTCCGTGCTCAGCCATGTTTCCACCAGCATTTTTGCAAGTTCCGGAGCAATGACCCTTGCCCCCAGTGCAATTGCGTTGGCATCGTTGTGCAAGCGTGACATATATGCGGTGTATATGTCTGTACAATTTACACAGCGTACACCGGCTACGCTGTTTGCCGCAAGAGAAATACCAAAGCCTGTACCGCAAATTAAAACGGCGCGGTCGAAATCGCCTTTAGCCAGTTTATCTGCCGCCAAACGCCCATAGATTGGATATTCTGCACGGGTAGCACTGTGCGTACCGATATCTTCTACATCGTGGCCCAGAATTTTTATATACGCTTCAAGTTCCTTTTTCATGTCGTAACCGACGTGGTCACTTGCTATTACAATTTTTAGCTTGTTAATCACGAGAGTCCTCCTATAAGCGTGCGCATATCTGCTTCGTCAAAATGGTAGCCTGTATTACAGAAGTGGCAATGCAAATTCGCGCTTTTGTCTTCTTCCACAATTTTGCGAAGCTCGTCCGCTCCAAGGCTAATAAGCGCCTTTTCTGTTTTCTCCTTAGAGCAGTTACAATAAAATTGCGGGTGAATTGTTTCATGTACTACAACATCGGTGAATATCATATTTAGGATATCTTCTATAGATTTGCCATCGTCCAGCAAAGATGTCACCGTTGGCAGTGTTGGCAGCACTTTTTCTAAATGGGATATAATTTCCTCTTTTGCGTCGGGCATAAGCTGGAGAATGTATCCGCCGGCCTGTTTTACGCTGTAGTCTACATCTACCAATACACCTAGCGCTACCGAAGATGGAGTTTGCTCGCTAACAGCAAAATAATAGGTGATGTCTTCCGCAATTTCGCCGGATACAAGCTCTACCTGCCCGGACACTGGCTCTTTTAGCCCCATGTCTTTTGTTACCGTTAATACACCAATGCCTACTGCGCCGCCCACGTCCAGTTTGCCCTTGGCTTTATTGGGTATTTCCGCTTGTGGGTTAAGCACGTACCCTTTTACCCGCGATTTGTTATCTGCAACCACAACGATACCACCCAGCGAGCCGCTGCCGCGAATATCTATAGTTAATATGTCGGTGTCATTTTTTAATGTTGCGCCCATCATTGCAGCTGCGGTGAGGGTTCTGCCAAGTGCCGCTGTTGCCACAGGTGTAGTCTTGTGCAGCTTTGCCGCTTTATTTACTAAATTTTTTGTATTTGCAGCAAAAATGCGTACACTTCCGTTGCCTGCCACTGCACGAATTATATAATCTTGCATTATTTTTCACTCCTCTTATATTTTTACTCTCTAGGAAATTGTTCTGTACGAAACGCGCGGCAGAGCCGCTTTTATTGTTCATTGGGTACAAATTTTTTTCACACTTCGTTCAAATTTTGTGTTATAATGTATAGGTTGTAATATAATCTAAGGAGAGATACATGTGTCTGTAAGATTTTCGGAAGAAGAATTTAACAAGCTTAAAAACCTTCTGGTACCCTACAGTTGCGCCTTAAAAAATGTAGAAACACGAGTAAACATTTTACTTGAAGATTTCAAAAACCTTCAAGATTTTAACCCTATAGAACATGTAAAGTCACGTATAAAGTCGCCGGAAAGTATAGCCGCAAAGCTGCAGCGCAGGGGCTTTGAATTAACAGCCGACAGTGCCATCACAAACTTGTACGATATCGCCGGCATACGGTGCATTTGCTCTTACTCGAAAGATATTGCATTAATGGTAGAAGTTTTCCGCCGCCAACAGGACATCATTGTGCTTTACGAAAGAGACTATGTGACCAACCCAAAGCCCACGGGGTATCGCAGCTATCACCTTGTGGTAAATATACCTATTTATTTATCATCTTCGACACAGTATATACCCGTGGAAGTGCAAATTCGCACGCAGGCAATGGACTTTTGGGCGTCGCTGGAGCATAAAGTGCGCTATAAATACGATAACGAGATACCGCCGGCCATTAGCACAGAACTGGTAGACTGCGCGGAAGAAATTGCGGCGTTGGATAAGCGAATGCATAATATACATGAGATAATGAAGGGGTTGTAAAATACAGCAACTTGTAGGGGCGACTTGTAGTCGCCCGCGGATTTACATGATTGGAAACCTCGGGCGACTACAAGTCGCCCCTACATATACCCCCTAAAACAACCCCGATATCACACCATTTTCATCAACATCAATATGGTTTGCGGCAGGGATTTTTGCCAGCCCCGGCATAGTCATAATATCGCCTGCCAATGCAACAACAAAGCCAGCCCCGGCGGATAAACGCACTTGTTTTATTGTGATGGTAAAATCTATAGGTGCGCCCAGCAATTTCGCATTGTCCGAAAATGAATACTGCGTTTTTGCTATACATATAGGAAGTTCTTTGTAACCAAGCTTTTCCAAAGTGCGTATTTGCTTTGCGGCTTCCGCAGTTAGCGTTATGCCCTTTGCACAGTAGATGGTTTTTGCTACCGCCTCTATTTTTGCCTTTAAAGGCTGCGATAATTCATAGGTAAAATTAACTTGGCTTTGGCAGGAATTGTCTTCGGCAATGGACAATACAGCTTTTGCCAAGTCCAGGCCCCCTTCCCCACCTTTTGCATGGACTTCTGACATTTCACATTCAACGCCCAGCGCTTTGGCGGCTTGGCGAACGCATTCAATTTCTGCCGGGGTGTCTGTTGGGAATTTGTTGATTGCCACAACGCATGGCAGGTCGTAATTTTTCGTAATATTTTCTATATGACGCGCAAGGTTGGGGATTCCTTTTTTCAGGGCTTCTACGTCTTCTTGCCCAAGGTTTGCTTTATCCGCTCCGCCATGGTATTTGAGCGCACGAATAGTCGCCACAAGCACAACCGCGCTTGGGTTAAGCCCCATGCGGCGGCATTTTATATTTATGAATTTTTCCGCGCCTAGGTCTGCGCCAAAACCGGCTTCCGTTACTACATAATCGCCAAGTTCCATGGCTAAGTTGGTCGCAGCCATGGTGTTGCAGCCGTGCGCAATGTTGGCGAATGGCCCGCCATGGATAATGGCCGGTGTGCCTTCCAGCGTTTGCACCAAGTTTGGATTAAGTGCTTCCTTTAGTAACACTGCCATTGCGCCTTGCGCTTGCAAATCCCCAGCGGTTACAGGCTTGCCATCGTATGTGTACGCAACCACGATGCGTGATAAATTTTCTTTCAAATCGGAAAGGTCTTTTGAGAGGCAGAAAATGGCCATGACTTCCGACGCGGCGGTTATATCAAAACCGTCCTCGCGCGGGGTACCGTTTGGTTTGCCGCCCAGCCCGTTGGTCATAAAGCGCAATTGGCGGTCGTTCATGTCTAAGCACCGGCGGTATGTCACCTGACGAGGGTCGATATTTAGGGAATTTCCTTGCCATATGTGGTTGTCCAGCATGGCGGCAAGCAAGTTGTGGGCGGCGGTTATTGCGTGTAAGTCGCCGGTAAAGTGCAAGTTGATGTCTTCCATTGGAATGAGCTGGGCATATCCGCCGCCGGCGGCTCCGCCTTTCATGCCAAACACCGGCCCAAGAGACGGCTCACGCAGGCAAATAACGGTGCTTTTTCCGAGCTTTGCCAAGGCATCGCCCAAGCCCACAGAAGTGGTTGTTTTCCCCTCCCCCGCCGGGGTTGGGCTTATGGCCGTTACCAAAATTACTTTTGCGGGAGGGTTTGCAGTTGTATTTTTGTACTGCGCACTTATTTTAGCCTTGTAATGGCCGTATGGAAAAAGATCTTCTGGAGCAATTCCCAGCTTTGCGCCAATTTCTGTAATTGGCTTGATTTCTGCCTGTTGGGCAATTTCAATGTCTGTTTTCATGTTCGCCACTCCTGTCCATTTTGAAAGCGAGTTACCGCAATAGTGACATTTCTATAGTAGTTGAATCCTTTCGCGGTTTTTTATTAGCCATTACGGTAAAAATTTCTCCAACTCACTCTGTACAAGTTCTTTTACATACTCAAGTGCAGATTCCACAGGTATTTTCTCCGACAAGGATTTATCCCGTTTAGAAACCTCCACCATATTATCCTTGCAATTTTTAGGGCTAACAACCACCCTCACAGGTACACCAAGTAAATCCGCGTCTGAGAACATAAAGCCGGGGCTTACCGGGCGGTCGTCAAAAATTACTTCTATACCGGCCTTTTGCAAATCTTTGTACAATACATTTGCAATTTCCGCCACTTGCGGGTCGTTGGCTTTTAACGCGCAAACATGTACTTGCCAAGGTGCAATTGGCATTGGCCAAATAGGCCCATAGTCATCATGGTATACTTCACATACAGATGCTGTCAGCCTGCTAATTCCTATACCATAGCAGCCCATTGTAGGAAAATGCGCTTTTCCCTCACTGTCTGTGTACTGCATATTCATGGATTCGGTATATTTGGTTCCGAGCTGAAAAATATGTCCCACTTCGATGCCGCGAGAAATTGTTATTCCATGTACGCCGCATTTCGGACAAATTCCGCCTTCAAACACTTTAGCAAAATCGTGATACTCAACGTCGCCAATATCTCTTGAAACATTAAAGCCCGTATAGTGATATTCGTCTTTATTTGCGCCGCATACAAGATTGCTTGCGCCTTTCAACGACGCATCAAAAAGCAGTGTCATATCGTCAAGCCCAATTGGCCCAAGATACCCTGCGCAAAGGCCGGAGTCTTCTGTTACGGCAGCGGGATAAATTTCATAGCCCAAATAATTAGACAGCTTTAGTTCCTGCAATTCAAGGTCGCCGCGCATAAACACGATGATGTAGCTGTTGTCCGCTTTCCGCTGATACACAACGGCCTTGCAGCATTTATCTTGCGACGTGCCCAAAAACGCGGCTACTTCTTCTATTGTTTTTTGATTTGGCGTATGAACTAAATTCAACTGGTCCGATTCTTGGACCAGTTCATTTTTCACAATATTTTCTGCGGCTTCGATATTTGCCCGGTAATCGCATTTTTCACAAATAACAAGCGTGTCCTCGCCTACAGGAGTTAACAACATGAATTCATGGGCTATTTTCCCGCCCATCATGCCGGAATCGGAAGCAACGGAAACTACTTCCGGTACACCAATGCGTTGGAAAATTCGTTCGTATGCATTATGGCACTCGACATAGTATTTCTCCAAATCTTCCTGCGATGTATGGAAGGAGTAGGCATCCTTCATAGTAAATTCGCGCACTCTAATTAAGCCGCCGCGAGAGCGGGCTTCGTCACGGAATTTTGTTTGTATCTGGTAGACCATGAACGGATATTTTGCATAGCTTTGCCCATATTCCCGCACAAGTTGCAAGCAAGCTTCCTCGTGAGTCATGCCAAGCAAAAGCGGTGTATCGTTGCGGTCTGTAAAACGCAGCAATTCGTTGTCTACTGTGTCATACCGCCCGGATTCCTGCCAAAGGCTTGCGGGAAGCACAACAGGAAACAATACTTCTTGGCCGCCCAGCGCGTCCATTTCTTCACGGATGATTTTTTCAATTTTTTGCGTAATTCTGCGAAGCGGTGTATACATGGAAAAAATCCCATTCGCCACTTGCTTCATGTACCCGCCGCGAATCATTAGCGCGTGGCTGTCTATCACGCAATCTGTGGGGCGCTCCTTAAAACGGTCGCCTACCAGTTTCTCAAGTTTCATTTCAAATTCCTCCTATATTTTCTCCGGTTTCATTAGCGGGAACAAAACACATTCCCTCATTGATTTGTCAACCAACACAGAAAAAAGTCTTTCAGAAACACCGAAACCAAAAGCCGGCGGCATACCATATTTTAATGCTTCGATAAAATCGCTATCGTGGTTATGCGCTTCTGTATCGCCGGATTCCTCCATCGTCCTTTGCTCTTGGAACCTGAGCTCCAAATCCAGCGGGTCATTCAACTCCGAATAACCATTACCCATTTCAGAACCCGCTAAAATAACTTGCATCTGGTCTACTTTCCGCGGGTCAGATTTTAACCGCTTTGGCAATGGATTAAGTTGAACCGGCTGCCCGGTTAAAAAGCCCGGGCCGGATAAATCTTTACGTACCACTTTCCATAAAACATCCACAAGCCGCCAAAAGCTTAACCCCGGGTCGTAAGGAACATTTAGCACGTCAAGTTTTTCCTTTATCTCTTTTTCAGTCGTATCATAAATGCCGATGCCAATTTTTTCTTTAATCACCGTTTCAAAATCATAAATTTCCCACTCGTTATCCATATCAATTTCAAACCCGCGGGAAGTAAATTTAGAGCTGCCCATGACCGCCCATGTCACCTTGCGGTACATATCTTTGACCATGTCCATGCCATCGCGGCAATCCGCGTAAGCCCAGTAAAATTCCATTTGCGTGTAATCCTGCAAATGCTCATAGCTGATACCCTCGTTGCGGAATTGCCGCCCGATTTCGAAGGTTTTTTCGTACCCGGCAACCAGTAATTTTTTCTGCCACAACTCGCCCATGGATATCCTTAAAAACACATCAATGTCCAGCGCATTATGGTGCGTCTCAAACGGCGTAGCTGCCGCACCACCGGCCGAAACTTCCAGCGTCGGCGTTTCAACTTCCAAAAAGCCGCGCTCCAGCAAGTAATTTCTTATTGCACTCCAAAACAACTGCTTTTTTATAAACAACTCCTTAATGTCACTGTTCATAATTATGTCCAGATATCTGCGCCTAAATTTTAAGTCTTCGTCGGTGATGCCATGGAATTTTTCCGGCAACGGCTTGAGCGCTTTGGTAATGTGGCAAAGTTTATGCGCTCTTACACTCACTTCCCCGGCTTCTGTAATAAATACTTCGCCCGTTACGCCTATGATATCCCCGATATCAGCTTTGTCGAATATGTCAAATTCTCGTTCCGACAGCGCGTCTTTTCTAATATATATCTGAATTTGGCCTTCTACATCTTGAATGTTTGCGAAGCCCGCTTTTCCCTTGCTTCTTTTGGTCATCATTCTTCCGGCAACGGAAACAGGAATTTTCTTTTCCTTTAACGCTTCCCTTGTGTAAGGGGCCACTTCATTTTTTATAGACTGGGAATGATGGGTTGGTGTGAATTTATCCCCGAAGGGGTCAATTCCCATTTCCTGTAGGTTTTTCATCTTTTCAAGCCTGACCATTTCTTGCTCGCTTAATTTTTCCGGTGCAATGTAATTCTGTAAATCCATTTACAAACCTCCTATTAACTTATTAACCCTTCAATCAAAGCATGTACAGCCAGGATAATTAGAACAATCCCTCCGCCAAATTCTGCTTTAGATTTGAATTTAACACCAACAATGCCGCCAATTTTTACACCCACGGCAGACAATGTAAAAGTAACAACACCTATCAAAATAATTATTGGCACAATATTTACCCGCGAAAATGCGAAAGAAACACCGGCGGCAAGCGCATCAATACTCGTGGCAAAAGCCAATGGAAGCATTGCCATAAACCCAAGAGACACTTCTTTTTTTATGTCATTGTCTTTTTTGAAACTTTCTACAATCATTTTTCCACCTAAAAATGTTAAAAGAACAAAGACAATCCAGTGATCGTAAAAAGTAATTCTTTCAGCAAATACATCACCTACGTAGTACCCGACTAGTGGCATTGCGGCTTGGAACAAACCAAAGTACAGCCCTACAATTATCGCATTTTTTATGCGGAATTTTGGTACCGTAACCCCTATGCAAATCGCAACTGCAAAGGCGTCCATTGCAAGTGCGGTTGCAAGCAAAAATAAACTAAGAATATTCAACGCTTCACCTCGTCCTACATATTAAACAATTGGCTAGGTAATTGTCAAAGTTTATTTGAATATGGGGAGTGATTAAATATCTGGCTATACCTGCTAGCAGGTATAAGGTTAACTTCTATGTTATTTGACACAGCCATAGTTTTTATGATATATTTCTCTTGCGCCAAGAAATGGTGTTTTTTTGGTGTAGAACAAAAACCTATCAATGTATGTAAGGAGGGAGAACAATGCGTACAAAAATAACCTTGGCATGTACGGACTGTAAACAACGTAACTACAATACCACCAAGGAAAAAAAGAACCACCCGGACCGTATGGAAGTTAAGAAGTATTGCCGTTTTTGTAACAAACACACAGCACATCGCGAAACAAAATAGTACGTCTATGACGGCATGAATTAAGGAGTAAATCATGAGCGAAGAAAACAAAAAGCATGATTCAAAAAACACAGAGGGCCCAAGCGCAGTTCAAGGCATAGTACGCACATATCGCGCAGAATTTAAAAAAATTGTTTGGCCTTCCCGCGAAACACTTATTAAACATACTATAACGGTTATTGTTGTTTCGCTAATTTTTGGTGCGTATATCGCATTAACAGACGGTGTCTTCGGTGCATTGTTCAGCCGGTTTGTTCAACTGGTGGCCTAGGGGGATATATGGCAGAAGACGCTAAGTGGTATGTTGTGCATACCTATTCCGGTTACGAGAATAAAGTAAAATCTTCCATTGAAAAAATCATCGAAAACCGCAACATGTACGACCTTTTTGACCAAGTTATCGTTCCTGTTCAAGATGTTGTCGAGGTTAAAAACGGCAAAAAGAAATCAGTCCAGCGTAAAATTTACCCGGGCTATGTGCTTTTAAAAATGATATTAACCGACGAAACTTGGTTTATTGTCAGAAACACCCGTGGCGTAACCAGCTTTGTAGGCCCTGCTTCTAAACCGATACCCCTTACAGATGAAGAAATTATCTCTATGGGTATCGACATGCCAGACTTTGAACTGGATTTAGAAGTTGGCGAACTTGTACGCATCATCACAGGCCCGTTCGAAGGCTCTGTGGGTACCGTTACAGAAATTAACCACCAAAAGAAAACCGTATCCATTACACTCAGTGTGTTTGGACGGGAAACGCAAGTAGAACTGGATTACCACATACTTCAACGTATGTAATTTCGTGGGAGGAACGATAACGATCGTCCGCTAATACCACTAGGAGGAAATTAGAATGGCAAAAAAAATTACGGCTTATGTAAAACTGCAAATTGAAGCAGGAAAAGCCACCCCGGCCCCACCGGTTGGCCCGGCGCTTGGTCAGCACGGTTTAAACATGATGGGCTTTTGTAAAGACTTTAACGAGCGCACCAAAAACGACGCAGGTATGATTATTCCTGTAGTTGTAACCGTTTATCAAGACAAGAGCTTCTCTTTTATCACCAAAACACCACCGGCTGCAAACCTTTTGAAAAAAGCCTGCGGCCTTGACGCGGCGGCATCGACACCGGGGCCCAACACAAAAGTTGCAACCATTTCCAGGGCAGAAGTTCAAAAAATAGCAGAGATAAAAATGGCCGACCTTAACGCAGCCAGCATCGACGCAGCAATCAGCATGGTTTCCGGCACTGCCCGTAGCATGGGCATTGTCGTAGAAGGTTAAGGAGGTTTGACATATGAGTGGAAAAAAATATATAGATAAAGCAAAACTTGTAGATTCTACAAGGCTTTACGACACAACCGAAGCGGTTGACCTTGTGCAAAAAACAAGCACAGCCAAATTTGACGAAACCGTGGAAGCGCATATCCGCCTGGGCGTAGACAGCCGCCACGCGGACCAGCAAGTACGTGGCGCAGTAGTGCTTCCTCACGGAACAGGCCGCACTGTACGCGTTTTGGTATTTGCTAAAGGCGAAAAAGCAACCGAAGCGGAAGCTGCCGGTGCAGATTTTGTGGGCGCCGAAGAATTGGTGTCCAAAATCCAAAACGAAAACTGGTTTGACTTTGACGTTATCGTGGCCACACCGGATATGATGGCGCTTGTAGGGCGCATCGGCCGTGTGCTGGGCCCAAAAGGGCTTATGCCTAACCCAAAAGCCGGTACAGTTACCGCCGACGTTGCAAAAGCAATTGCAGACATCAAGGCCGGTAAAATTGAATACCGCTTGGACAGGCAAAATATTATTCACGTACCTATCGGTAAAGTTTCCTTTGGTACGGAAAAATTGCAAGACAACTTCCAAACCCTAATGGCGGCGGTTATTAAAGCAAAACCTGCGGCTGCAAAAGGCACGTATTTAAGAAGCGTAGTGCTTGCAAGCACAATGGGGCCCGGCGTTAAGGTGAATGCGGCTAAGTTGACAGAATAATAAAGTTTAAGGGATGCGAGTTAAAGTCGCATCCCTCAGAGTGTCAAAAAAGCCACTCCTTGCCATATAGCATAGTCGTGGCTTTTTCCATTTTTGGGTCATGTCGTGGAACAGGCAAAAAAATAAGGGCACTAGCTCGCCCAAACAGCCACCTTT
>Ga0123355_10001895_pt1 | contig 29396 bp, 30 predicted proteins | sample TergutEmb28metaG_3_FD_89872 | JGI IMG/M metagenome (GOLD analysis project Ga0123355, IMG submission 89872) | Embiratermes neotenicus P1 segment gut microbial communities from Petit-Saut dam, French Guiana - Emb289 P1 | ecosystem: Host-associated > Arthropoda: Insects > Digestive system > Gut ... | reverse complement strand
TGCGGCAACCCGGCCGGCTGCGAAGACCCCGTCGGCTGCGAGCAGGAGCCCGTCGGCTGCGAGACCCGCGCCGGGTGCGAGGTCTGCGTCGGCCACGGGGCGCACAGGCGGGCGCGGGCGCAGTAAGAAGCCCAGCTGGCCGACGGCCGGGATCCTGTCGTCACCCGCGGAACGCGCGAGCTATGGCAAGACAATCAGGACGCTCGTGCCGCGCGAGCAGCACGCGGCCCTCGATCTCCCGGCCGGCCGGCCCGACCCCATCGACCTCCTGAAGACCCAGGCACGCACCCGGCTGCCGGACCTGGTGCCGGTGCGCTATGGCCGGATGTCGGCCTCGCCGTTCGCGTACTACCGGGGTGCTGCCCTGCCGATGGCCAGTGACCTGGCCGGGACGCCGGCGACCGGCCTGCTCGTGCAGGCCTGCGGTGACGCTCACCTGGCCAACTTCGGGCTGTTCGGCACGCCCGAGCGGCGCCTGGTCTTCGACATCAACGACTTCGACGAGACGCTGCAAGGGCCGTGGGAGTGGGACCTCAAGCGGCTCGCGACCAGCCTTGAGATCGCCGGGCGGGAGAACGGCGTCACGGCCCGGCAGCGTCGCAAGATCGTGCTGGCGGCAGTGGCCCGGTACCGGCAGGTTATGCGCGATTTCACCAGTGCCACCAACCTGGGCGTCTGGTATGCGAGCCTCGACGCGAACGAGCTGCAGACGCAGCTGAAGCCGACCGGCCGGATGCGCAAGGCCGTGGATGCCGGCCTTGCTAAGGCGCGCAGCAGTGACAGCATGCAGGCGCTGGCCAAGCTGACCCGGGTGGTCGATGGCCGCCCGCAGATTGTCTCTGACCCGCCGCTAATGATCCCGCTCAGGGACTTCACCCAGAGCGAGGAAGAGGCGTCAGGACTTCTCGGCATGCTGTACGAGCTGCTGGCGTCCTACCGGCTCACGCTGCCGGCCGACACCGCGGAGCTGCTGGCGCGTTATGAGCTCGCCGACATCGCGCGGAAAGTCGTAGGTGTCGGCAGTGTCGGCACCCGATGCTGGATCGTGCTGCTGCTGGCCCCGGACGGCAGCGACCCGCTGTTCCTTCAGGTCAAGGAGGCCGAGCAGTCCGCTCTCGCCGACTTCACCGGTCCGAAGCAGGCCAGTTCGGGGCGGCCGGCCAACCAGGGTGAGCGCGTTGTGCTCGGCCAGCGGTACATGCAGGCCGCCAGCGACATCTTCCTGGGCTGGATCAGGGTCGCGCGCGGGCTGGACGGCCAGCAGCACGACTACTACGTGCGCCAGCTCCGCGACTGGAAGTTCTCCTTCAATGTCGCCGGGATGCCGCCTGACTGGCTGGAGCTGTACGGGTCGTACTGCGGCTGGACGCTAGCTCGGGCCCACGCCAAGACGGGCGACAGATTCGCGATCGCGGGTTACCTCGGCGCGTCTGACGTCTTCGACCAGGCAGTCGCCGACTTCGCTGCGAGCTACGCGGACCAGAACGAGCGTGACTACAGCGTCCTGCTTGAGGCGATCAAGTCCGGAAGCCTGCCCTGCGAAACCGGCTTGTGACTAGTGCTGGCCGGTGTGCGGACCGTTTTGTCCGCACCGGGGTCTAGCGTCGCGTGTATGAGCACTCTGGACTGGAATGCTGAGCTGCTGGCTCAGCTCGAGTTTCACTGGGAGCATCAGCTTCGTCCGCGCCTCGCGGGGCTGACCGACGACGAGTACTTCTGGGAGCCCGTGCCCGGCTGCTGGAGCATCCGCCGCCGGGGCACGAGCACGGCCCCGATCTCGGCCGGCACCGGCGAGTACACCGTCGACTTCGCGCGGCCGCAGCCCGACCCGCCGCCCGTGACGACCATCGCCTGGCGACTCGCCCACGTCATCATTGGCGTCTTTGGCGCACGGACCGCGGCCCACTTCGGCGGACCTCCAGCGGACTACGAGACGTGGGACTACGCGCGCACGGCAACCGACGCGCTAGCCCAGCTTGACGACGCCTACTCGGGCTGGATCACGGGCGTGCGCGGTCTCGGCGCCGAGGGCCTCGCGAGGCCCTGCGGTCCGGCAGAGCCGTTCCCCGAGGCATCGATGGCTGCGCTGGTGCTGCACATCCACCGCGAGGTGATCCACCACGGCGCGGAGATCTGCCTGCTCCGCGACCTGTACCGGTGGAGCGGCGACAGTGCTGGCCTCCGCTGACCGCATGCTCAGCGCGCGGCCGTCTTCAGCACGCGGGCTGAGCTGCGCTGATCCCTAACGGAACTCGGCGGCCAGCGTGCGCAGCAGCGCACGCGTCCGCGGGCCTTCCGGGCCGCGCGCATACTCGGCGGCGACGAAGTCGGTGACGCCGGCGGCCGCCAGCGCCCGGATCTGGTCTGCTACCGCATCCTCGTGGCCAACGATGGCGACGTCTCCAGGGCCGGCCGCGCCCTCCTTGTCGAGCATGGCCCGGTAGGACGGTAGCTGGCCGTAGATCGCCATCGCCTTGGCGGCGTCGGCCCGCGCCTGCGCCGGGTCGTCGGTCACGCACACCGGCAGCGTGCACACCACCCGCGGGCTGGGGCGCCCGGCCCCGGCCGCCGCGGCGGTGATCGACGGCACGATGTAGTCGCGCACCGTGGCGGGCCCCGTCATGAACAGCACGGTGCCGTCCGTGAGCTCGCCCGCGAGGCGCAGCATCCGTGGTGCAAGGGCTGCGAGGAGTACGGGCACCCTCCGGGGGGAACGTGGTACCGACAGGCCGATGTGGCCGTGAATGGTCGCACCGTCGAAATTGGCCTGTTCCCCGGCGAGCAGCGGCAGCAGCACCGCCAGGTACTCCCGCATATGCCGGGCCGGATGCTCGAAGCTGTAGCCGTACATGTCCTGGATGACGATCTGATGCGACAGGCCGATGCCGAGCGTCAGCCGGCCGCCCAGGGCCAGGTCAGCGGTGAGCGCCTGCTGGGCGAGCACGGCCGGGTGCCTCGGGTAAGTCGGCACGACGGCCGTGCCGACCTCGATGCCGGGGACCTCGCGCCCGGCAACCGCGAGCGCGGTCAGCGCCTCCAGGCCGAAAATGTTCGATAGCCACGCCGAGGAGAAGCCGTCGTCCGCCGCAGCTCGCAACTGCCCGGTCAGTCCGTCGAGCGCGTCCAGGCCGGTGTGCTCGGCCAACCCGGTGCCGATCCGCATGCGACCTCCATCAGAGAGTGATGGGTCCCTTACTCTATCCGCACGTCGCACGGCGGCTGTGAGAAGCATCATTACTCCACTGCAGGGTCGGGCTTTAGCCGGCCGCGCGGTTGGTGACAATAGGGACATGGAGTCTTCCGCCCCCCGCCGAACCCGACCAGCCGCCCGCGCCGTCACAGCGGAGCGCGAGCTGGCGGCGGCGCAGGAGCGGGCCAGGAAGCACCAGGTAGCGGCAGAGCGCGCACGCACCCGGGCGGCGGCGCGCGAGCGGCTGGCGATCGATCAGGCGCGGATTTCCCGGATCGGGACCGAGCTGCCAGCCGACCGGTATCTTGACCGCGAGGACAGCTGGCTGCGGTTCGCGGAGCGGGTGCTCGAGCTGGCCGAGGATCCGAACGTGCCGCTGCTCGAGCGGGTGCGGTTCGCGTCGATCTTCGCCACCGGGCTGGACGAGTTCTTCAGTGTGCGGATCGCGGGGCGGATCCGCCGGATGGCCACCGGGCTGCCGGTTGAGGTCGTCACCGGCAAGTCGCCGGCGCAGGTCCTTGAGCACGCCCTGGAGTTCGCCCGTGAGCTGTCGGTGCGGCACTCCCGCTGCTTCACCGACATGCTGCAGCCAGATCTCGCCGTCGAGGGCATCGAGATCCTGCGCTGGAAGGAGCTGGCCAGTGACGAGCAGGGCCGGCTGCAGCGGCTGTTCAAGGAGCGCATCTTCCCGGTGCTGACTCCGCTGGCCGTCGACCCGGCACACCCGTTCCCCTTCATCTCCGGCATGTCGCTGAGCCTCGCGCTGACGATTGCTGACCCGCGGACCGGCGCCACCATGTTCGCTCGCGTCAAGGTGCCGCCGCTGCTGCCGCGGTTCCTGACCGTCGCGCCGAACAGGTTCGTGCCGCTGGAAGACGTGATCGCGGCACACCTGGGCGAGCTGTTCGTCGGCCTGGACATCCTGGAGCACTACGCCTTCCGGGTCACGAGGATCACCGACCTGGAAGTCGACGAGGACGTGACCGAGGACCTGCTGAAATCCCTTGAGCGGGAGCTGACCCGGCGCAGGTTCGAGCCGGCCGTACGGCTCGAGGTCGAGGAGTCGATCTCGGACGAGGTACTCGACAAGCTGGTGACCGAGCTCGGCATGGACTCAAGGGCCGTCTACCGGCTGCCGGGCCCGCTCGACCTGTCCGGGCTGAGCGCCATCGCCGACCTCGACTTGCGGCACTTGAAGTACCCCACGTTCGTGCCGGCCGAGACGGCGCTCGCGCACGATGTGGCCGACGTCTATAGCCAGCTCGCCGAGCGAGACGTGCTCGTGCATCACCCGTATGACTCGTTCACCGCCAGCGTGCAGCGGCTGCTGGTGCTAGCGGCGGCCGACCCGAAGGTCCTGGCGATCAAGCAGACGCTGTACCGGACGAGTGGTGACTCCGAGATCGTCGACGCACTCATCGACGCGGCTAACGCGGGCAAGCAGGTCGTGGTCGTGGTGGAGATCAAGGCGCGCGGCGACGAGGAGGCCAACATCGGCTGGGTGCGCAAGCTGGAGCAGGCCGGCTGCCACGTCGTCTACGGCATGCTGGGGCTCAAGACGCACTGCAAGATGGCGCTGATCGTGCGGGAGGAGGCCGACGGCGCGGTCCGCCGGTTCTGCCATCTGGGCACGGGCAACTACCACCCGAAGACGGCCCGGCTCTACGAGGACTTCGGGCTGCTGACCGCGGACCGGGACGTGGCCGAGGATGTCACCTACCTGTTCAACCACCTGACCGGCTACAGCCGGAAATCGGACTACCACCGGCTACTCGTGGCGCCCGCCGGGGTGCGGGCTGGCCTCCTGGATCGAGTCGCCGAGCAGGTCGAGCTGCAGAAGGCGGGCAAGCCGGCCCTGATCCAGATGAAGTGCAACGCGCTCATCGACGAGGAGATGGTCGACGCGCTCTACCGCGCTTCCATGGAGGGAGTGCCGATCGATCTGTGGGTGCGGGGGATCTGCGCGCTGCGGCCTGGTGTGCCGGGCTTGTCGGAGACGGTCCGGGTGCGCAGTGTCGTCGGGAGGTTTCTCGAGCACTCCCGGATCTACTCCTTCGGTAGCGGAAACGGCGACTCGCCCGGCGAGGTGTGGATTGGGAGTGCCGATCTGATGCACCGCAACCTGGACCGGCGCGTTGAGGTGCTCGTGCGCGTCACGGACGAGGCGCAGAAAGGCGAGCTCCGGGATCTGGTCAGCCTGGCTATGGATACGCGAATCTCGTCGTGGTGGCTTGGCCCGGACGGCACCTGGGCCCGGCACCAGTTCGACGACTCCGGTGGCCGGCTTGCCGACATCCAGGACCTGCTGATCAGGGCGCGGCGTGGACGCCCGGCCGAAGCCTGACGTCGTGGCTGAGGAGATCCGGGCGGCAGGGGCCGTCGTGTGGCGGCAAGCCGGCCGCAGTGCGCAGGTACTGCTGGTGCACCGGCCGAAGTACGACGACTGGACTTTGCCCAAGGGCAAGCTGGAGCCGGGCGAGCACGTACTGGCGGCAGCCGTCCGTGAGGTCGCCGAGGAAACCGGGCTGGCGGTCACGCTGGGCCGCAGGCTGCGGCCGGTTCGTTACCCCGTCAATGGTGCGCCGAAACGAGTCGACTACTGGGTGGCCGAAGCTCCGCCGGCAGCGCTTGACTTCGTGCCGAACCGCGAGGTCGACGAGGTTGCCTGGGTACCGGCCGACGTAGCTATCGATAGCCGCACGACCTACCAGCGAGATGCCAAGGCGATCAAGGCATTCCTGGCCGGCCCCTGGCGGACGACGCCGCTGATCCTGCTCCGGCACGCGTCAGCAGGGACCAAGGCGGCCTGGAAGGGTGACGACTCCGCCAGGCCGCTGGACGCCGAAGGAGAGCGGGACGCCAGTGTCCTCGGGGGCTTGCTGCGCTGCTTCGGAGTCAGCCGCGTTGTCAGCGCGCCAGCCGAGCGCTGCGTCGGCACGGTCCGCGCGTACGCGGCCGCGGTCGGCGGGGTGGAAGTCGAGCCGGCCTTCGACGTTACCCGCGGCCGGGCTGTCCCCGGACCGGAGGCCGAGAAGGCCGCAGCGACTCTGGCAGCGGCCGACGAGCCGGTCGTCATCTGCGCCCACCGGGAGAATCTCCCGGTGCTGATCACCGCGGCGTGCGCCGAGCTCGGCGCCGGGCCGCCGCGAGGAAAGCCGCTCCACAAGGGCGAGTTCCTGGTGCTGCACCGCGACGACGGCCGGCTGGTCACAGTCGAGCGATATCAGCCGGAGCGCGACGCCTGATCGCAACCACGTGCGTCCCAGTCCAGCGTCGGGGGCTGCGAACCTTCCAGGATGAGCAGCCACCGCTTTACCTCGACGCCGGAGCCGCCGCTATAACCACCGATGCCGTCGCTGGCCAGCACGCGATGACACGGCACGACGACGGGAATCGGGTTGGTGGCCATGATCGTTCCGACGGCGCGGGCAGGCGCAGGATCGGCTGACAGCCGGGCGCGGCGGGCCAGCGCACCGTAGCTGATCGTCTGGCCGTACCCGACCGTTTCAGCCAGCACCATGAGCACCTGGCGCTGCGGCCCGGCCGTCGTCGCCCAGTCGACGGGCACCTCGAAGGTCTGGCGGTCGCCACGGAAGTACTCGACCAGTTCTGCGCTGGCCGCCTCCGCGAACCGGGCTGCGGCGCTGTGCTCTGCTGGGGGGACGGCCTCGCGCAGCTCCCCGGTGTGCTCGTCCGGGCGAGGGCGGCCCCGTTCCCCTCGGGTCGCGATGGTGGGACGGCCGTACCGTATGCGCGCGACACCAGCCTCGCTGCAACCCACCGACACAGGGCCGACCGGCGTGCTCAGGGATGCCCAGGAAAGTCCGGTCATGCCACCATTCTGCTCGCGGGGTCTGACAGCGCGGCGGGGTCAGACCCCGTGGGCCGCGGCGACCGGGCCCGGCGCGCGAGCAGCACGGCGGTCAGCACGAGGAAGGCCACCATGGCCAGGAAGAACGAGTTGCCGGCCAGCAGCACCAGCGGTCCGCCGTAACCGGTCTGCTGGTCGGGCACCCGCCAGACGGGGGCAGCCCAGAACAGCACGGCCAGTCCGAGCGCCCACCACTGGCCGCCCCTCGGCCGGTCGGCAGCCAGCGCCAGCCAGGCAAGGAGCGGGACGATCCACACGTAGTGATGCACCCACGACACCGGTGAGATGATCAGCCCGGTGGCCGCGCACAGGAGCATCGCGAGCAGGGGTGACGAAACTCGGTAGGCCCACGCCGCGAGGGCGAGCCCGCCGACGGCAAACAGGGCCGTCAGGAGTCCCGCCAGCAGCGGCGCGACGGGGGAGCCGGTAAACCGCTGCAGCGCGCTCGCCAGATTCTGGTCGCTGATGTAGCGCAGATTGCCGGAGCGGCGGTCGTCAAAGATCTCCGTGGACCAGTAGAGCCACGAGGAATGCGGCGCAGCCGCAAACATCCCGACCGAGCACACCAGGAATGTCCCGAGTGCGGTGGCTGCGGCCCGGAACTGGCGGGTCAGCAGCAGGAACGGAATGAAGATGAGCGGGGTGAGCTTCACGGCCGCCGCGATGCCGACCCCGATCCCGCGCGGCACCTGATAGGAGCCCACGCGCAGGACGCAGGTCAGGTCCGCCAGGACCAGCAGCACGATGACGATGTTCACCTGGCCGAGGGCGACCGTCAGGTCAGCGGGGTTCAGCCGGAGCACCGGGAGCAGTGCCAGCGCCGCGACACCGCACGCCGTTGCGCGTGACCACTGCGGACGCGCGACCCGGATGCTCACCGCCGCCACGGCGAACAGCGCGGCGAGGTTCACCAGCGACCAGATGACTTGTCCGGCCCTGACCGGAAGCCAGCTGAACGGGACGAACAGCAGCGCCGCGAAGGGCGGGTAGGTGAAGTGCATGCCGGGGCTGCCGCCCATGAGGGCGCGGGACAGCCGCACGGTATAGAGGTCGCTGCCGAAGACGTGGCCGGCGCCCATCCGGTAGATGTCGAAGTCGATCTGGTGACCGGATGCCTCAGCGAGCGCCAGGGCGACCGCGACGCCGGCCGACGCGACGGTGAGCAGGCCCAGGATCCAGGCCGCACCGCGGCGCGCCGCCGACCCGGCCGGCCAGCCCGGCACGGCGCCCTGGCCGAGGCCGGCATGGCGCGTCACCTGGCCGATCCCGCCGATTCTGCCCGCCCAGTGCACCGGCCCAGCGTAGCCCGTCGAGCCCGTCGCCAGGCCAGCACAGGGCCGTCGCCAGGCCAGCACAGGGCCGTCGCCAGGCCAGCACAGGGCCGTCGCCAGGCCAGCATACGACGTCGCCAGGCCGGCGCGCGCCGCGCTCCGAATGCGGACGGACTGTCAGTGGCGGGCAGTAAAACCATTCCCTGGGGGAAGTGGTCCGGCGGCCCGCTGGGTGTCGGGACCCCGCCGCAACGAGCGGGCCTGGCTGGACACGCAGGAGGGGACGATGAAGAACGACATTGCCGAGGTTGTCGAGGCCGAGCTCATCGCACTGGCCGGCGCCCTGACCGAGCCAGCCGACCTTGAGTGCCTGCGCTGCTTCCTGCTGCGCATGCTCGCGGAGTTCGGCTGCGACAGCAGTTACCGGTGGGTCATCAGGTGGCGCGGGGTGCGCGCGCAGCAGGCCACCGGCCTGCTGGCCAGGCTCGAGGAGCTGGGCGCCGGCTGCGACTGCGAGGTGCTCATGAACGTCTTCCCGTACTATCCGACGGACGGGCGACTAGTGCCGTGCGCCGGACAGCCCCATCAGGGCTCCGCCATGCCCTGTAACCTCCGGGCGCTGCCGCGGGCGGCCTGAGTCACTCCGATCCCTTTTCGAGGATCCTCAGCAGGGCCCTGCTCAGCGGGAGCGCCGTGAGCTCGACCTGCCACGGCCGGGCCCCGTAGCCCGCCAGGTCGGCGCCGACGTCCGCGGGTCCTAGGTCGGCGGGCGGCTGCCAGGCCAGCCGGCGGACGCAGTCGGGTGGCAGCAGGTTCTCGGCCGGAAGGTGGTGAGAGTCGGCGAGGGCGGCCACGACGGCGCGGGCCGCGGTGAGCCGCTTTGCTGCCTCCGGGTCGCGGTCCGGCCAGCGGTGAGCAGGCGGCGGCCCGTCGCCTGCCGGTGCGGATGCGGGCGGCAGCGCGCGTTCCGGCAGGGCCCGGGCACGGCCGACGGCGCGCAGCCAGTCGGCCAGGTGACGGCGGGCAGTCCGCCCGGTAAAGCCCGGGATGGCGGTGAGTTCGGCCGGCTCGCCGGGGATCATCCGGGCCGCCTCAACGATGGCGGAGTCGGGCAGCACCTTCCCCGGCGAGACGTCCCGGTGCTGGGCGATCCGGTCCCGCTCGAGCCACAGCTCGCGCACCACCGCGAGCCCGCGCCGGTTCCGGACCCGGTGGATACCCGAGGTACGCCGCCATGGATCGGTGCGCGGCTGGTGCGGCTCGGCCGCGAGTTCAGCCGTGAACTCCTGCCGGGCCCACTCGATCTTGCCTTGCTCCGTCAGCTGGTCCGCGAGCACATTCCGCAGCTCGATGAGGACCTCGACGTCCAGCGCCGCGTACCGGAGCCAGTCGACCGGGAGCGGCCGGGTGGACCAGTCCGCGGCCGAGTGTGACTTCTCGAGGCCAAGGCCAAGCATTGACTCGACCATCGCCGCGAGGCCCACCCGCGGGCAGCCCAGGAGCCGCCCGGCGACCTCGGTATCGAACAGCTGCCGCGGCCGGTAGCCGAGCTCGGCGAGGCACGCCAGATCCTGGGACGCGGCGTGCAGCACCGCCTCTGTCCCGGCGAGCGCAGCGTCCAGCTCGGACAGATCTGGGCAGGCGACCGGGTCGATCAGCACTGTCCCGGCGCCCTCGCGGCGGAACTGCACGAGGAAGGCACGCTGGCCGTAACGGAAGCCCGATGCCCGTTCAGCGTCGACGGCGACCGGGCCGGTACCGCCGGCCAGTGCGGCGGTCGCCGCGGTGAGGTCGGCGCTCGTTGCCACGAGCGGCGGCAGCCCCTCTCGAGGCTCGAGCAGCAGCTCGATGTGGCGCTCGGCCGGCGGGACTGCCTGCGGGTCCTGCGCTTCCGGGACCTGCGGCGACCGGCCGGCGGCCGGGCTGGTGCGGGGATCGGTGGTGCTCATCACGGCCGGGATCGGCGGCCAGGTGACCGCAGCGCCGCGACGCCGGGAGCCAGCGGCGGCAGGCCAGCCGCCGTGCACACGACCTCGCACCAGGCGGCCAGGTGTCCGCTGAGTCCGGCCGACTCGCCGGACACCACGGGGGACCACGATGCGCGCAACTCGAACCCCGTCGACGTCGGTTCGTCCTGCTTGCTGCCGAAGCCTTGCGTCACTACAGCCGTCACGGTCCCGCTGATGTTCCTGTACCCAGTCGTGTGCCCGTCCAGTGCCTCGGTCAGCCAGCTCCAGCCGACCTCATTCACGAGCGGGTCGGCTGCCAGTTCGGGCTCGAGCTCGGCCTGGACATAGCCGATGATCCGATACTTCCCATCCCATCCGGGCTGACCCGCGGCGTCAAATAGCAGCACGAACCGGCCCCACCCGATCGCGCCGTCGGCTTCGCCGGGCGCGCCCGGCGAGCCGGGACCCGTGACACCCGGCAGGTCCGCGAGGCATACCGTCGCTGCCAGCGCATGCGCCAGCGGCGCCAGCCGCCGGGGCGGCTCCTCGGCATCGAGATCCAGCTCGGGTCTGAGCTGCCGCTGTGCCCCCATCGCCGTCTCCACCTCGGCAACGGCCCGGCGAAATTCCGCTTCACCCGGGCTCGGCCGCCCGCCCCCGGGCTCACCGTGATGGCGGGAGGAACCGGGATGACTGGTCATGGCCTGGTCGAGTGGCTTCACGGCAGGGCGGGAGGCACGGAGCGCAAGTCGGTCAGGCCACGCGGTCGCGGCGGCGGGTCGCGAGGGCCCGGCGGGCGGACGGGGCAGGCGGGATGACACCGATCAGCAGAGTGGCACCGCACGCCACGCACAGCCACTCCGGACAGCACTGATCGGCGCTGTCCGGGCAGTACCCCGAGAGGCCATGGTGCTGCGCGAACAGGCGGCTCCGGCCGCAGTCAGGACAGTGCCGGATGATCTCGGTCATCGGAACCTCCTCAGCGTGCCGCTCCGGTACTGATGCTGACACGACAGCCGCGCCAGGTACTGGACCTCAGACGGCGTGTCACGCGCGAGCGCGGCCTGCCGGGGGCTTTCTCGTGCGCGGAGCCGGTGCGCCCGTGCCGCGGGTGTCAGCTAGCCGCCGAAGCAATGCTTGACGTCTGCCAACTAGGTGACGGACGATTGGTGGCGCTACGTGATAGCAGGCAGTGAGCAGTCCCTTACGCGCACGATGGAGTGCCGTACCGAGCGGCCCGGTGCGGACGACGACAGCCCGTACCGAAACCCGGGGTGCGGGGTCCGGCGTCAGCAACGCCCTGTCCCACGGGTGGGGATATACCTGCCACAGTGAGGCGCTGACATGCAGCCAAGAAAATGGAGCATCGTTCGCAACACCCTCGCAGCGCTGTCGTTACTGGCGCTGCCGCTCGGATTGGGTGCCGTCGTCACGGGGTCGGCGACGGCAGCGGCCAGCACAACAACAGCAAGCGCGGCGAGCGCCGTAACCACCTCCAGTCTGGGGAGTTCCGCCCCGACCTTCGTCGGCTCGGCCGCCACGGGATGTTCATCCCCCGGCTGCCAGCTGCTGAGCGGGCCAGTCCGGACCTCCTCTACCGCGAGCGCGTCGTCGTCGGCAGCCAGCGCGGCGACCCCGGGGACAAGCAACGCAGCCGCCAGTCTGGCGGCAGCCGCGAGTGCGACGCCGGACGGCGCGCACGCCTTGCCGTACCCGATGGCGAAGCCAGCCGTCGATCCCACGCCGCCGGGCGTGAGCTGTCCGGGATCCGGCTGCAGCCGGATCAGCATGTCGTCGGGTGGCGCGGTCGGTGTCAAGGGCCTCGATGCCGTTGATAGCGGGACGCTGTCAACCAACCCGAACGGTGACATCGAGCCTCCGGACCAGAGCCTGTGCGCCGGTAACGGCTCCGTCGTCGAGGACGACAACATCGGCGAGATCATGGTGTTCAACCCGGCTCTGAACCGGATGTCTGGGGCGATTTCGCTGGACACCATCATGGGCCTCACCCAGCAGGGCTGGAGCAGCGGCGGCGACATCATGTGCAACTACGACGCCAGTAACGGCGGGCACTGGTTCTTCACTGAGATCGTTTCGGAGAGCAGCGAAGCCAATGGCGGTGCGTTCACCGGCTGCTTCGCTGCCGCCGCCCCCAGCGACTGCCTCGAGGGCCTCGCGGTGTCCGTCGGCAACAACCCGTTCGGCCCGTACAACGTCTACTACGTCAACGCCAACTACAACCCGAACGAGCCGGGCTACCCCTACCTGTTCAACGACTTCGCCAAGATGTCCACCACTCGGGACGCCCTGCTCCTGTTCTATGACGAGTTCCCGAACAAGGCGGGCTTCCCTGGTATCGGCGGCGGCGGCTTCAACGGCGCGCAGGAACTCGCGTTCAGCAAGAACGCGCTGGAACTGGGGGAGCCCGTCACGCTCGCCAACGGAAAGCCGAATCCGGACTTCAACGTCGCGATCGAGAACATGGGCGAGCTAGGAACGCCGGACGGCACCTGTGCAGCGGCAGGTGCGTGCTGGTACCAGGTGATCCCAGCCCAGTCGCCTGACCCCTCGCAATGGGATAACAGCTACGGTGGCACGGGATTCATGGTGGGCTCGCTCGACTTCTTCGGTGCCGGTGACACCCGGATGGCGGTCTTCGACTGGACCGACCTCAGCGCGCTGAACACCCATAAGTGCAGCGCCTGCGACGGCGTCCGGTTCGGCGGCCAGTTGTTCTCGGGCGGGCCGTTCTACTTCGGCGAAGGACAGCTGGGTGCGCAGAAGGCCGGCCCGATCCCGCTCGGTGATGTGTGCGGAGCGGCTGGCCTCACTGGTACACCGCCGGCACTGGCGAGCTGCCCGGAGGGCGGCATCGCGACCAACGGCGACGGGACTACGCAGGTGGCGCAGGCCGATGGTCATCTCTGGTTCGCTATCAGCACGGAGGTCAACCAGACGTTCGCGTCGGAGTCGGCCCCTGAAACGCACCAAGGCGCGCTCTACTGGGTCGTCGGCACGCAAGGGCTGAACGCGAACGGCACTGGCCTGACGCTCACGAGCTCGGGTTACGTCTCGGCAGCGCATGAGGACATCGAGTTCCCGACGATGGCCGCGGAAGGACTGCCGTGGCAGGACGGCGGGAACGGCGGAGCGATCATGAGCTTCACCGTGAATGGCAACGGCGGTCCGAGCGGGGCCGACCACGGCGGGTTCTACCCGAGCTCTGCCTACATCCGGCTGACTGCCTCGGGCAATCTGCTCGGGCCGATCAACATCGCCGACCTGGGGCAGTCGCCTCAGGACGGCTTCACCGAATACCAGGGCCTGCCCGGTCCCACCCGGCCACGCTGGGGAGACTATGGCGGCGCGCTCTTCGTGCCCGGCACTGGCGGGAGGATCTACTTCTCCAGCGAGTACATCCAGTACCCGAACTGCACCGGTTCGGCCTTCACCCTGACAAAGCCAACGTGCGGTGGGACCAGGGATGACGACGCTAACTGGGGGACCTCAGTGAACTACGTCACGCCGTAGTCATCGAGGGCCAGCTAGTCGCCGGGCGCGTGGTCTGCGGACCGCGCGCCCGGCGCCGCGTCTGCGGACATGGCTGGCGGGCCGCACCCAGTGGTGTGGGATCATCCTGGAGTGACACCGACAGCCCAGGAATCCCCGTTCCTTCTTGCCTGTCGCCGACAAAAGGTGCCGTATACGCCGGTCTGGTACATGCGCATGGCGGGCCGGTCGCTGCCCGAATACCGGGCGCTGCGGACCAACAAGAAGATGCTGGACGCCCTTACCAATCCGGACCTCATCACCGAGATCACCTTGCAGCCGATCCGCCGGTATGACGTGGACGCGGCGATCTTCTTCAGCGACATCGTGGTCCCGCTGCGCGCGATCGGCATCGGGATCGACATCCGGCCGGGCGTTGGCCCGGTGGTCGATCACCCGATCCGGACCGCCGCTGACGTCGCGAAACTCCGGCCGCTGGTACCCGCGGACGTCCCGTACGTGACCAAGTCCGTTGCTGCGCTCGTCGATGAACTCGGCGCCAAGCCCCTCATCGGTTTCGCCGGCGGCCCCTTCACCCTGGCCAGCTACCTGGTCGAGGGCGGGCCGTCGAAGAACTTCGAGGTGACCAAGAAGCTCCTCTACGGCGCGCCGGAGCTGTGGGCCGACCTGATGAGCAGGCTCGCTGACATCACCGTCGGGTTCCTGCGGGCGCAGGTCGCCGCCGGAGCCAGCGCCGTGCAGCTGTTCGACTCCTGGGCCGGAGCGCTCAGCCTGGACGACTATCGCGCCTACGTGCTGCCCTACAGCCGGCGGATCTTCGCTGCGCTGGCCGATACCGAAGTGCCCCGGATTCACTTCGGCGTCGGCACAGGCGAACTACTCGGCGCGATGGGCGAGGCGGGTGCCGACGTCGTCGGCGTGGACTGGCGGGTTCCCCTGGACGAGGCGGTCAGCCGGGTCGAGCCCGGGAAGGCGCTCCAGGGCAACCTTGATCCGGTCATCCTGCTGGCGCCCTGGGAGGTCATCGAGCGCCGCACCCGCCAGGTACTGGATCGCGGCCGGACTGCCGAGGGTCACATCTTCAACCTCGGCCACGGCGTGCTGCCGGAGACCGACCCGGATGTGCTGGCGAGGCTAACCGAGCTGGTGCACACAGCATCCGCCCGGTGACGGGATCCTGCGCCTGATGAGAGCGGATCTGCTGTTGCTCTGGCGACAGCAGATCCGCACCCATAAAGATCACTGGCGAGCGCTTTCCCGCACGGGAGCCTTCCCCGCGCAGCGGTCGGCTCAGGCAGCAGCGGGCGGCCCGGCCGCGCGGCGGCGCAAGCGGCGCCGCCATGCTGCGTAGCCCGCCGCCCCGAGCGCGGCGATGATGGCCAGGAACGGCAGCGCAGCGCCGAGTGCGGTCGCGACCCACCCGGCCGCGTGCCGGAGCGACCGCCAGCCGGCCAGGAGCCCGGTCACGAACGTATGCCTGGCAGGCTTGTGCAGGACTACGACGTGGGGGCTGACCAGCGTCATCGTCACCGTCGCGTAGCTGGTCTCGCCGTTCAGTGCGCGCTGCTGCGCGAGGAGCGAGTTCAGGTTCGTCTCGTCCGCGCTGATCTGCTGCTGTACCTGCAGCAGGTCGGCCACTGACCCCGCGTGACTGAGCAGCCCCTCGAGCGCGCCGATGGCGTCCTGCTGCGAGGTGACCAGGCTGCTGACGTTCGCGACCTGCTGCGTCACGTCGCTCGCGTGCTGATTCATGCTGAGCTGCTTGCCGAGGGCAGGCGAGGAGAGCTGGGCGAGGACCGCCGGATAGGACGGAACGGGGATCTTCAGCGTGATGCCGATCGTCTCGCCCGTGCCGCCGGAGCTGGCCGAGCCCGCGTTTTCCGCCGAGATGTAACCGCCGGCCGATTCGGCGATGCTCGTGATCTGCCTCGCCGTGGCTGCGACGTCGCGGGTGCGGATCGAGATGGCGGCCGTGTAGACGATGCTCTGGTTCGCCGGGGTCAGGCCCGCGGTGAGCCCAGTCGCATGAGCGCCGGTCGTGGACTTTCCGCTGGCGGGGCCGAAGGTGCCGGTCGCGGCATTCTGGCGCTGCGCCGGGAGACCGGCGGCGGCGTGCCCGCCGGCTGATGCGGATGGGGCGCTGCCGCCCGCACACGAGGTGAGGAGCACGCAGCCTGCGAGCAGGACGGCGCCGCCGAATGCGCAGCGCCGGGGGTTAACCACACTGGTCATGCACGTGGGACGGCGCGGCCGGGTACTCGGTTCCGGTCGCTGCGATAACGATTAAGGCACTCGGCAGTGTCTCGTGGAGCTCTGGCGCCGCGGATCGGCGCCGTCCGCATCCACCGAGATCCGCGAGACACTGCCTGGCGATAATCGGTCAGGTGACAGTTCCGAGGATGGATGACCCCGCCGGGCGAGACGGCGGGCCGCAGCCGCGCTCGGTCGCGGTGATCGGCGGCGGCGTAGCGGGCCTGGCGGCGGCGTACCTGCTCAAGGACGCCGGTGTGACAGTCACCGTGCTGGAGGGATCGCCGCGCCTGGGCGGCAAGCTCGTCGTGTCGCCAGTGGCCGGCATCGCCGTCGATGCCGGCGCCGAGGCGCTGCTCGCCCGGCGGCCGGAGGGGGCCGGCCTCATCCAGGCGCTCGGGTTGTCGGGCGACCTGCAGGTGCCGGGCACGACGTCAGCCGGGATCTGGACGAGGGGTGCCGTCCGGCCGCTGCCGCGCCGGCAGTTCATGGGCGTTCCGGCCGACTTCGACGATCTCGCCGCCACCGGCCTCGTGTCGGACGAGGGACTGGCGAGGGCAAGGGAGGACCTCACGCTGCCCCAGGGCGACGCGGATGGTGACGAGTCCGTGGCGAGCCGGGTCGGCGGCCGGCTGGGCGCCGAGGTTGTCGACCGGCTGGTGGATCCGCTGCTGGGCGGCGTGTACGCGGGCCGGTGCGACGACCTGTCATTCGCGGCGACCCTGCCGGCCCTGGCGGGGGCTGCGCTCGCTCACCGCTCGCTCGCCGAGGCGGCCGCCTCGCTGCTCCCGCCGCCCGTTGCGCCGGCCGCCGCGGGTCCGGAACGTCGCCAGCCTCCGCCGGTATTCACCACGCTCACCGGCGGGCTCGGCACCCTGCCGCCGGCACTGGCCGCCGGCTCGGGCGCGCGCGTGCGCACCGGCGCGATGGTCCGCGAGCTGGCGCGGACCGCCACCGGCTGGCGGCTGACTGTCGGCTCGGCACACGCACCCGAATGGCTCGACGCCGATGCGGTGATCATCGCGGTGCCCGCCACCCCGGCCGGACGACTGCTCGCCAGTGTGTCCGGACCGGCGGCTGCCGCGCTCGGCGAGATCCGGTACGCGAGCATGGCGATCGTCACGCTGGCGTATCCGGTGGCCGCATTCCCGGCGCCGGTGACCGGCAGCGGTTTCCTGGTTCCCGCCGTCGACGGCCGGGCCGTCAAGGCGGTGACCTTCAGCACCGTGAAGTGGCCGCACCTGCAGCGCGGGGACCCAGCGCTGCACCTGGTGCGGTGCTCGGTCGGGCGGCTTGGCGAGGACGCCGTGCTGCAGCGCGACGACGCCGAGCTGGCGGAGCTTGCCGCGGCGGACCTGGCCGACGCGACCGGAGTGCGGGGCGGTCCGGTCGACAGCAGGGTCACCCGGTGGGGCGGCGGGCTGCCGCAGTACAGCGTGGGGCACCTCGACCGGGTGGCGAGGATCAGGGCGGCCGTCGCGGCACTGCCCGGCATCGCCGTCTGCGGCGCCGCCTACGACGGGGTGGGCATCCCGGCCTGCGTCGCGACCGCCAGGCTCGCGGCCGATCAGGTGCTGAGCTACCTCGGCAGCCGGGACACGTCAATTTAGGAGACGGCAGTGATCGATCTGGACCGCGACGGCGACGTGTGGGTGCTGCGGATGCGGGCCGGCGAGAACCGGTTCAGCGTCACGGTGCTGGACCAGCTCCACGCGGCGCTCGACCAGGTCGAGGCGGCCGATGGGCCGCGGGCCCTGGTGACGACCGGCGACGGGAAGTTCTACAGCAACGGGCTGGACCTGGACTGGCTGGCAGGCGCACCGGACCGGGCGGGGGAGTACCTCGCCGCCGTCTACCGGCTGCTCGGCCGGGTGCTCGGCTTTCCCGCGCTCACGGTCGCCGCGGTCAACGGCCACGCGTTCGGGGCCGGCGCGCTGCTGGCCACCGCGCACGACGTCGCGGTGATGCGCGAAGACCGCGGGTACTGGTGCATGCCGGAGGCGGACCTCGGGCTGCCGCTCACGGCGCAGTTCCTCAGCGTGCTCGCCGCCAAGCTGCCACCCCGGGCGCTGCAGCAGGCAGTCATGACGGGCCGCCGGTTCGGCGGGCCCGAAGCGGCCGCGGCCGGGATCGTGCACGAGTCAGCCCCCGCGGACCAGGTGCTGCCGTCAGCCATCGCGGTCGCCGCAAGCCTGGCCGCCAAGGACCGCCGGACCGTAACCGCGCACAAGCGGCTCCTCTACGGCGACGTCATCGCCGGCCTGTCGCCGCAGGCAGCGTCGGGCTAGTCCTCGCGCGCGAGGATCTGGAGCGCGCGGATGAAATCGCGAGCGAGCGCGTCGCCCAGCGGCGTGAGGAACTCGCGGTCGACCTTGTCGCGGGCTCGGGCGGCACCGCGCAGGCACCGCAGCCCGGTCTCGGTGAGCTCAATGATGTTCTTGCGCCGGTCGTCTGCGCTGCGGCGCCGCTCCACCAGGCCCTTCGCCTCGAGCGCGTCAACGAGCGACACCATCGTCGTGCGATCCACCCGCAGCTGGTCGGCGGCTTCCTGCTGGGACAGCGGGGCGCCGGCCGAGAGCACAGTCAGGACCGCCAGCTCGCGGCCGTCGATGCCGAACGGAGCCATCGCCGGCATTGCGGCTCGCACGAGCCGCTGCTGCGCGTGCTTGAGCAAGTAGCCGAGTCGCCCCGCGAGCACGTCCGTCGCCGCCTCCGTCACGGGCCCACCGTACCCCATCACTGATAATCAGCTATGCTGATGATCAGGAGCGCTGATGATGAGCGGCGGAGGAGGGCAGCATCATGCTGACTGCGAATGAGGTGAGCTTCGGGCTCAAGACGTCACCGATGCACACGACGTATCAGGACATCCTGCGGACCTGGCAGCAAGCCGATGAGGTGGCGGAAATCGAGCACGCCTGGCTGTGGGATCACATGCTGCCGTTGTCCGGGCCGAAGGACGGACCCTGCTTCGAGGGCTGGACCCTGCTCACGGCAATGGCCGCCCAGACCAGGCGGATCCGGCTCGGCCTGCTGGTGACCAACAACCAGATCCGGCAGCCCGCGGTGCTTGGCAAGATCGCCACGACGCTGGACGTGATATCCGCGGGCCGGCTGATCCTCGGGCTGGGCGCTGGCGGCACCCTGCCAGCCGGGACACCGCGCACTCCCGACCGGCATCCCGGGCTAGCTGAGTACCTGGCGTACGGGCTGCCGGTGGCGACTCCGGCGGAGGGACTCGGCCGGCTCGCCGAGACGATCAGCATCGTCCGGCGCATGTTCACCGAGGACGCCTTCGACTTCGACGGCCGGTACTACCGCCTGACCGGCACCCTGAGCGAGCCCAAGCCGGTTCAGCGCGGCGGTCCACCTATCCTCGTCGGCGGGACGGGGACGCGGCTGCTGCGCCTGGTGGCGGAGCATGCCGACATCTGGAATATCCCCGGTCCACCGCACGCCAGCCTGGAGTTCCTGGCCGAGCGCAGCGCCGTGCTCGACCGGCAGTGCGAGGCAGCCGGGCGGGACCCGTCGAGCGTCCTCCGGTCGGTGCAGCTGATCGTCAGCGCCGACGATCCGGCGGCGGTCCGGCAGGTGGTCACGCGGGTCATCGAGGCTGGCTTCGGCCACGTCGTGCTGGCGGTCCGGTCGCCGGCGCCGGACAATGTCGCGCGCTGGCTGGCCGACGAGATCATCGCTCCGGTCCGGGCCGAGAGCCGACAGCAAGGCTAGGCGCGATCGGCACGGGCCAGGCGCACGCTCAGGCAGACAGCCAGCACGGTCAACAGGACGGCGATCACTCCGGGCGTTATCACGCGGGCCCAGTCGTAGGCCGGGATGGGCGGGAGAGTCGGCGGGAACCGCGGGCCCAGGCCGGCGGGAGTCACGTGCGGGATCACGTACGGCAGGTCCATTACTGAGCCACGGCCGGCTCCGGCGGTGCTGAGCATCTGCTCGCGGAGCAACTCGAGCTGCCGGAGGCTGGCGCTTTGGATCAGGGCAGAGCCTGCGGCCGCGAGGGCGAACCCGGCCGCGCCGATGGCCGATGCTCCGGTGACGATCCGGGTGGGGAGCGTGCCATCGGGTCGTTCCGGGAGGGCAGGGGGTGCCACAAGGCGCTCTGCCGGCAGGTCCGCGAGGAGGGCGGTCAGTTCGGTCCCGGTGCGGGCGCCCAGGGCCTGGTCGGCTCGCTCGTCGAATTCGTCGCCTGTGAGCCGCCCGGCCTGCACGGCGTCCCTCAGCTCGGAGAGCGCCTGGTCGCGGTCGGCGTCTGAGACCCGGATGTCGCCCGACGGATAGTGCCAGCCGGCTCTGTCCATGATCGTTCTCCCTCGGCCCGTATTTGAGCGTAACAGCCGAGCGTCGGGCTGAGAGCATGGCGGCATGTCAGCCGGCGACGTACTGGGCGCGGACGCGTGCCCGGCGGGCTGGGTCGGCGTCGTGCTGTCTGGCGCTACTGTTCGCGCCGTCGTGCACGCCGACATCGGCGGCCTCGTGTCGATGGCGTCCGCGGGCGGCCCGCTGGCCGCGATCGCGATCGACATTCCGATCGGACTGGCCGACAGCGGGCCGCGTCAGGCGGACCTGCTGGCCAGGAAGGCAGCGGGGGCGCGCTACGCGTCGGTGTTCCTGACGCCGGTGCGCGCCGCGGTGCTGGCCGAGACGTATGCCGCGGCCCTCACGGTAAGCCGCGAGGTGACGGGCCGGGGAATCTCCAGCCAGGCCTACCGGCTGCGCGAGAAGATCCTGCAGGTGGACCGCTGGCGGCAGGGGTCGCTGCCGTGCCCGGTCGTCGAGGCCCATCCGGAGCTGAGCTTCGCGGCGATGGCCGGGGCGCCGCTGCCCGACAGCAAACTGACCTGGGCCGGCGCGGTCCGGCGGCGTCACCTGCTGGTGGCCCAGGGCATCGAGATCCATGGTGAGCTCGGCCTCTCCCGGCTGCGGGTCGGCGTCGACGACGTGCTGGACGCGGCTGCTGTCGCCTGGACAGCCGGGCGGGTCGCCGACGGCGGTGCCCGGCGGCTGCCGGCCGAGCCCGAGCGGTTCAGCGACGGCGTCGACTGCGCCATCTGGACGTGACTAGGCGCCATCGCAACGAGTGCCCGAGCGTCATCGATGCTCAGTCAGCGCTGCCAGCCTCGCGCCCCACTACGCGCGGCTGCCGTGCGTTGCATGGGAGGATCCGCGCATGACCGTTCGCCTCATCCGTGCGCACGACCTGTACCCGGGCGCGCCCTATGCCGACGCGGTGGTCGCGCCGCCCGGCAGCGTCGTGTTCACGGCTGGCGCATGCCCCATCGACCAGGCCGGGCTGGTGACCGACCCTGGTGACTACGCAGCGCAGGCAGCGCACGCCGTGGCCAACCTCGCCGTCGCACTGGATGCGGCCGGCGCCGGCCTGGCTGACGTGCTCAAGACGACTGTCTATGTGGCATCCGCCGACCAGCGTGACCTGGTCGAGGTGTGGGACGTTGTCCACGCTGCATTCGACCCGCACGAGCCGCCGAGCACGCTGCTGGGCGTTGCCGTGCTGGGCTACTCAGGTCAGCTGGTTGAGATCGAGGCAATCGCGCTGGCCGGGCAGCCGGCCACGCAGCCGTAACCGAGGGTCTGGCGGGCGCATGGAGTGGACCTTCACCAGCGAGGTGATCGAGTGGCGCGGGCCCGCGCCGTTCCTCTTCGTGGCCATGACGCCGGAGGACAGCGAGGATCTCAAGGAGCAAGCCCGCGGCCTGATCTACTGGGGCCAGGTTCCGGTCCACGTCACCATCGGCGATACCGAGTTCACCACTGCGCTCTTCCCCAAGGACGGCCGCTACCTGGTCCCCGTCAAGGTGGCGGTGCAGCGTGCAGAGGCGATCGGGGAGGGCGCGGTCGTCGAGGTGGTCGTGCGTCTCAACGTCGCGCGCACCCAGTGACCAGCGGATGGAACTGCGGCCTCGCACCCGCTCGCGCCAGCCAGGTCACTCGGCTGGCCTCGACGAATCCGCCCGCGGCCGGCCGGGCCGCCGCATCGGCGCGGCCCGCGATGGCAGCCGCCCGGCCTCGGTCAGAGCCCGCCGCAGCAGGAACTCGATCTGGGCGTTCGTGCTGCGCAGCTCGTCCGACGCCCACCGGGCCAGCGCGTCGTGCACTGCCGGGTCGAGCCGGAGCAAGATCCCCTTGCGCTCGGTCACGATTGCCTGATCCTCGTCACCGCAGCGTGATCACTGATACAGCGAGCCGGTGTTGACCACCTGCTGTGTCGCCTGCTCACTGCACAGGACGACGAGCAGGTTGGACACCATCGCAGCCTTGCGTTCCTCGTCGAGTTCCACGACGCTTTCCTCCTCGAGTCGCTTCAGCGCGAGCTGGACCATGCCCACCGCGCCCTCGACGATCCGCGTCCGCGCGCCCACAACCGCATTCGCCTGCTGCTGCCGGAGCATCGCCTGGGCGATCTCCGGTGCGTACGACAGGCGGGTGAGGCGGGACTCGATGACCTGCACGCCGGCTGACCGCACCCGGTCGGCGATCTCGCTCGACAACCGCTCGGTGATCTCGTCGGCGTTGTCGCGGAGCGAGAGAGCGCCAGTCCCGCGGCTGTCATAGGGATAGCTGGATGCGACGTGCCGCACCGCCGTCTCCGTCTGAGTCGCGACGAACTTGGGATAGTCATCCACTGCGTAGGTGGCCTGGGCGGTGTCGCTGACCTGCCAGACCACCACCGCGGCGATCTCGATCGGGTTGCCATCGGCGTCGTTGACCTTGGCGAGCGGTGTCTCATGGTTGCGGACCCGGGTGGACACCCGGCGCCGCTTCGTGAACGGGTTGACCCAGCGCAGTCCGGGGGTGCGGACCGTTCCCCGGTAGGCGCCGAACAGCTGCAGCACGCGCGCCTCGCCCGGCAAGACCGCGGTCAGGCCGTGCCACCCGATGTCGGAGACTGGGTACAGCAAGACGCCGATCACCGCCAGACCCGCGATCTTGCCGACGATGCCCCAGATCAGCAAGCCGGTACCCAGCAACAGGCCCAGGCTGGACAGCACGACCACCGGGATGCCGGGTACCGAGTACGCCTCGCTCTCGGCTATCGGGCTGACCGCCTGCAGGCGGGCCGCACTCGCCGGAACCTCTGAAGCCGCCATTTCGCCACCTCCGCTTGCTGCTCTGATACCAGAGTGATATCACTTTACAACGTTGGCCGGCTGTTAGCCAGTTCCGCCAGCGTGTCGGAGGCTCTGGTAGACATAGCCACATGGCTGGCAACGACGAGGCAGCGTCGGCTGCAGGGCGGCCGAAGGCGCGCGAGCTGAACGAACTGATCCGCTACACCATGTGGTCGGTATTCCGGGTTGGCGATCAGGCCGGGCTCGATGCCACCGCCATGGTGGCCGAGAACGGGCGCGCTGGTCTGGCCGCCGAGGTGACCGAACTGTGCCAGCAGGCGGCTGGCAAGGGTGTGGTCACCCGCGGCTGCTACGACGTTCAGGGGCTGCGGGCCGACGCCGACTACATGTTCTGGTGGGTGGCTCCCTCCTCGGACGACCTGCAGGAGATGTACGCCAGGTTCCGCCGCACCGGCCTCGGCCGGGCGAGCGAGCCAGTCTGGTCGGTCATGGCCCTGCACCGGCCCGCCGAGTTCAACAAGAGTCACATTCCCGCGTTCCTGGCCGGTGAGGACGCGAAGAACTACGTCAGCGTCTACCCCTTCGTCCGGTCGTATGAGTGGTATCTGCTCGACGACCCGGAGCGGCGCGAGCTGCTCGCCGAGCATGGCCTGATGGCTCGCGAGTACCCCGACGTCCGGGCCAATACCGTGGCGTGCTTCTCGCTCAACGACTACGAGTGGATCCTCGCGTTCGAGGCCGACGAGCTGCACCGCATCGTGGACCTGATGCGGCACCTGCGCGGGGCGCGGGCCCGCCGGCACACCAGGGTCGAGATCCCCTTCTACACCGGGCGCCGCAAGCCGGTCGACGAGCTCATCGCGGCGCTGCCCTGACCAGGCGGGCTGGGTTCCGCTCGTCGCCAAACACCCCAATCGGCTACACACAGTCGCGCCTTGTGTCGAATCTGTAGCGGACGGGGCAGTTGCGTGCTTGGCTGATGGGGGAAGCCAGCGCAGGGGGTAGCTAGCTCTCGGCGGCCCGGTCTCAACGAGGGGCAGGAAACCATGGCTGTTACCACGAGCTCGCGCGGGATGCTCAAGCTGTGGGGGCATGACAAGACGCCAGTGTGCCGCAGGTGCCCGGAGTGCGGCGGGCCGATCAAGGACCGCCAGGCTGCCCGGCTCGGCTTCTGTGACCGGTGCAGCGACTTCACCGGCATGTGCGGGGCCGGCCGCCGGATCATCTCGCCGGACGTCATGAGGACCACGTCATGGCACATGCCGTGCACCCAGCTCGGCACCGTGGCCTGGGAGGTCACCGTGACCAAGGACGCGCGCCGGACCGTGCTGTGCCAGACGCACGACGAGCAGATGCGATCCGGCCGCATTCCCTGGGTCAAGTTAGCGGTCCAGGTGCACCGGTAGCGCGTCGCGCCGAAGCGGGCGCGTGACCAGCCGCGGCGAACCACGTTCCCATAAGGATGTGGTGCGTCAGCGGAATGCGGCCGCGACCTCTTCGATGAGCAGGTCACAGGTGTCTTTCTTGCGAGCCCCGGAGCCGAGGGTGAAGTCGGGGACGATCAGCTCGGTGGCGCCGGCCTCGATGTAGCGGCCGACGATGTCCGTCATCTCCGCGGGCGTGGCGATGATCGCCATATGCCGGCCAGCGGGCCGCTTCCGTCGCTCGTCCAGCCAGGCCTGGTCGGTCGACAGGAACAGCGGCGCCTGGGTGGAGACGTGAATGTCTGCCGGATCGCGGCCCGCCTCCGCGCAGTGCGCGCGGAGCACCGAGAGCTTGTGCTCGAGTAGCTCGGGGGTGGACCAGCAGTTCCAGTGATCGGCGTACTGCGCGGCGATGCGCATGGTGCGCTTCTCGCCGCCGCCGCCGATGAGCAGCGGCAGCCGGCCGCGGGCCGGCCGGGGCTGGTTGGGCGCGTCGGTCAGCTGGAAGTAGTGACCCGCGAAGGTGGTGCGGGGCTCGCCGAGCAGCGAGCGCAGGACCTGCACCGCCTCCTCGAAGCGATCCAGCCGCTCCCGCACGGTGCCGAGTTCAAGGCCGTAAGCGGCGTGCTCGTTGAGCTGCCAGCCGGCTCCGACGCCGAGCGTCAGCCGGCCGCCGCTGATCTGGTCGACTGCCGCGGCGATGTTGGCGAGCACCGCCGGGTGCCGGTAGGTGACGCTGCTGACCAGCGAGCCCAGCTGGACGCGTGGCACGAGTCCGGCCAGTGCCGAAAGCACCGACCAGCATTCGAGCATGTCCCCGTCAAGCGGCTCAGTGCTCTCGCTGTTCGGCATGAAGTGATCGGCGAAGTACACGCCGTCCCAGCCGGTCTGCTCGCAATGGGTGGCCAGCTCGACGACGTCGTGCCAGGGCTGGGCTGCGGTTGGCCAGATGCTGAAGCGCATGCCTCTCTCCTCCCTAACGTGCGCTCTTGCGCAGGAACTCGGTCAGCCTGGTGAGCGGCCACGTAGTGATGACGTCGTCGGCGGTGAGCCAGCCGCGCTGGGCGGTGGCCACGCCGTACTGCATATTGTCGAGCTCCGCCGTTGCGTGCGCGTCGCTGTCGATGGCGAACTTCACGCCTGCGTCGCGCGCGGCGCGCAGGTTTCCCGATGGCAGATCCAGCCGGGCCGGGTGGGCGTTGATCTCCAGCGCGGTGCCGGTCCTGGCACACGCGCGAAACAGCTCGCCGGTGTCCACGTCGACCGGCGGGCGGCGGCCGATTTTGCGGGTGAGCGGATGTCCGATGACGTTGACATGCGGGTTCTCGCAGGCGGCGACGAAGCGCCTGGTCATTTCCCGGCGCGGGAGGTCGAAATGCGAGTGCACGGACGCGACGCACAGGTCGAAGCCTGCCAGGAAGTCCGCCGGCCAGTCGACGCTGCCGTCCGGGCCGATGTTCAGCTCGGTGCCGTGCAGCAGCGTCATTTGCGGCCGCGCATCGGCGGCGGCGCCCGCCTGCTGGCTCTGGGCGAGACGCCGTACCTGCTCGCGCTGGGCGAGGATCTTCTCGTCCGTCATGCGCTGCATCACCAGGTCAGGGGCGTGATCGGTGACCGCGTAGTACTCGTAGCCGCGAGCGCGGGCTGCTGTGACCATGTCCGCCAGCGAGGCGGCGCCGTCGGTCAGGTTCGTATGGCTGTGCAGGTCACCGCGGATGTCCTGCTCGGCCACCAGGTGCGGAAGGGTGCCAGTTCGCGCTGCCTCGATCTCGCCGTTGTCCTCCCGGAGCACCGGCGGGATCCACGCCAGGCCGAGTCGCTCGTACACCTCTTCCTCGGTGCGGGACACGATCAGCTCGCCGGACTCGGCGTCGAACAGCCCGTACTCCGAGAGCTTGAGCTTCTGCCGTACCGCCATCTCCCGGATCCGGACGTTGTGCTGCTGCGAGCCGGTGAAGTACTGGAGCGCCGCGCCCCAGCTGTCCAGCGGCACGACCCGCAGGTCGACCTGCAGCCCGGCGGGAGTCCTGACGGACGTCTTGGTGGGGCCGGATGCGACGATCTCGGCTGTCTCCGGCATGGCGGTCAGGGCTGCCATCAGCGGTCCGGAGTCCGTCGCGGCGGCGAGCACGTCGACGTCCCCGACGGACTCGGCTGCCCGGCGCAGTGACCCGGCGGGGGCGATCCGCAGGCATCCCGGCGCCGCGCCGACCGCGTCGATGACGCCTGCCGCGGTTCGTGCGGCCACATTGAGGAGCACCCGCCCGCCGGCGGTTTCCAGCAGGTCCAGGCCGCGCAGCAGCTTGTCCGCGCTCTTCGGGCCGAACCCGCGCAGGCCGTTGAGCTGGCCGGCCTCGATGGCGGCCCGGAGCTCCGCCGGCGAGCTGACCTGGAGTTCTCGGTAGAGCTGCAGCGCCCGCCTCGGCCCGAGTGCCGGGATCTGGGTGAGCTGGCGGACCCCGGCGGGGATGTCGCCTCGCAGGTCCTCCAGCTCGGTGAAGGTGCCGCTGGCTGCGATCTCGGCGAGCTTGGCCGCGATGGACTTACCGACACCAGGAATCTGCTGCAGTGCTGCCGCCGGGAGCGCGGACACGTCCTGCTGGTAGCCGGCGACCGCCCTCGCCGCCCTCGAGTACACCCTGGCCCGGAAGGGGTCGCCGCCGGTCATCGTCGTCAGCTCGGCGTACTCGTCGAGCAGCGCCGCCGCGCGATCGTTGGCCTCCGGCATGACGCCATTCTCCTCGGGTGCCGGGCGGCTGCGGCGGGCCGCGCCCGCAATGACAGCATGTGCATGCGCGGCCGCCCGGGGGAGGCCGGCCGGACCAGGACGGTGCGAGTGAGCCAGCAGCTCGAGAGCTACCAGGACGAGATCTACCTCACCGGGATGACCGGCACGGTTCCGGACCTGCCTACCGGCCTGCACCGGCTGGAGGAGGCGGCCAGGGAGGTCATGGCGCCGCACGCCTTCGACTACGTCGCGGGCTCCGCCGGCTCGGGCGAGACCGCGAGGGAGAACCAGCGGTCGTTCCGCCGATGGCGGATCGTGCCCCGGATGCTGACCGATGTGAGCACGCCGTCGTACTCGACCCGGCTGCTCGGCACCGACCTGACCGTGCCGTTCCTGATCGCCCCGGTCGGCGTGCTCGGTCTCGCCCATCCTGAGGGCGAGCTGGCGGTAGCCAGGGCCGCCGCGGCAACCGGGGTGCCGATGATTCTCAGCACGGTGGCGACCACGACGCTGGAGGATGTCGCCATCGCGAACGGCAGCGGGCAGCGCTGGTTCCAGCTGTACTGGCCCAAGGACCGCACGGTCACTGCGAGCATGCTGCGGCGTGCCCAGGCGGCCGGCTACCGCGTCCTCGTCGTCACGCTGGACACGCGCATGCTGGCCTGGCGGCCCAGGGACCTTGATCGCGGATACGTGCCGTTCCTGCACGGCATCGGGATCCAGAACTACCTGTCCGACCCGGCGTTTCAGGAGGGCCAGGTCCGCTCGGTCGGCGACGACCCGCAGACCGCGATCCTGCGCTACACCCAGATGTTCGGGGACTTGTCGCTGACCTGGGACGACATTCCGTTCCTGCAGGAGAACTGGCACGGGCCGATCGTGCTCAAGGGGATCCTGTCGGTCGCCGACGCCCAGCGCGCCTGTCAGTCCGGCGTGGCAGGCATCGTCGTGTCCAACCACGGCGGACGGCAGGTGGACGGGGCCATCGGAGCCCTGGACGCGCTGCCGGCCATCGCCCAGGCGGTCGGCTCCAAGCTCGCCGTGCTTTTCGACAGCGGCGTCCGCGGCGGCGCCGACATGATCAAGGCGCTGGCGCTGGGCGCGCAGGCAGTCCTGGTCGGCCGTCCGTACGTGTACGGGCTGGCGCTCGGCGGGGAGCCAGGCGTCCGGCACGTGCTGCGCGCACTGCGCAACGATTTCGAGCTCACCATGCGGCTCGCCGGCCTGGCCAGGCTGTCCGAGCTCGGCCCGGACTGCCTGCAGCGCAGGCCCTAGCCGGGGCTACAGCGAGTCGACGTTGACGACGATGGCTTCCTGCGTCGACCGGGCGAGCACGATCACCGCGGTCTCGTCTGCCGAGGGGTTCTCCTCCCGGTGCGGTACCCACGGCGGCACCCAGATGTAGTCGCCCGGCCGCGCCTCCAGCCGGACGTCCTCGCCGGTGGCCCGGTCCCGGAAGACGAACACCGGCGTGCCCGTGACCACGTAGATCCCGGTCTCGGACTCGCCGTGGTGGTGGTCGCCGGAATTCACGCCGGGCGGCAGCTCGGTCCGGCCCATCCACAGCGACGTAGCGCCCGTCAGCTCGCCGGAGATTGCGGCCGACCTGATCATGCCGCTCGTCTGCGCGGTGGCGCCGGACAGCTTATCCGGCGGGATCAGCCGCAATCCGCCGGGGCGTGCGGCGCTCATTCCTCGTCAAGCGTGAGCGACACCGAGTTGATGCACCAGCGCTGGTCGGTCGGCACGTCGTAACCCTCGCCCTCGAAGACATGGCCGAGGTGGCCGTTGCACGCGGCGCACCGGACCTCGGTCCGGGCCCGGCCGAGCGAGCGGTCCTCGATGAGGATCACCGCGTCGTCCTCGGTGGGCTGGTAAAAGCTGGGCCAGCCACAGCCGGAGTGGAACTTCGTGCTCGAGGAGAACAGCTCGGCGCCGCAGGCGCGGCACCGGTAGACGCCCTTCGTCTCGGTATCGGTGTACTCACCGGTAAACGGGGCCTCGGTGCCCGCTTCGCGCAGTACGTGGTACTCCTCGGGCGACAGCCTGGCCCGCCACTCGTCTTCTGACAGCTGCACCTTGTCCATGCTCGCGAGA
>Ga0123355_10001894_pt1 | contig 29398 bp, 22 predicted proteins | sample TergutEmb28metaG_3_FD_89872 | JGI IMG/M metagenome (GOLD analysis project Ga0123355, IMG submission 89872) | Embiratermes neotenicus P1 segment gut microbial communities from Petit-Saut dam, French Guiana - Emb289 P1 | ecosystem: Host-associated > Arthropoda: Insects > Digestive system > Gut ... | reverse complement strand
TAGAGCGCAAGACAGAAATGGCAAGACCTTCGAGTTTGATTGTCATGAGCTGACTGCTCGTGCAGTTTGTCATGAAATCGATCATTTGGAAGGTGTAATATTCACTTCTGTTGCAGAACGTTTACTGACCGAGGAAGAAATGGAAGAGCTGAGAGCACAGAATCGGGAGAATGAAGAAATGGAAGATGTTGAGCATTAATGAGAATCGTATTTATGGGCACACCGGAGTTTGCCGGTAAATCGCTGGAACGGTTATATGCTGACGGGTGTGAAATAGTTGGTGTTTTTACTCAGGAGGATAAACCACGAAACCGTGGGATGAATATGAGTTTCAGTCCTGTTAAGGAACTGGCTTTATCTCATGGCACTCCTGTATTTCAGCCATCTACACTCAGAGATGGCGATTCAGTTAGAACTCTTAAAGAGCTGCGTTGCGATCTTGTGGCATTAGTAGCGTACGGAATGATGCTGCCTAAAGAACTTCTTGATGCACCTCCTTTAGGATGTATCAACATTCACGGTTCTTTATTACCTAAGTATCGCGGTCCTTCACCTATTCAATATGCAGTTCTCAACGGAGATAAAGAAACAGGTGTAACATCAATGTATATCTCGGAGAAAATGGACTCCGGGGATATACTATTAACAAAAAAAACAATGATAGGTGACGAAGAAACGTCCGGTGAGCTATTTGAGAGACTTAGTGTTCTTGGCTCAGAACTACTAAGTGAAACAGTTGATGCGATTTCGACGGGGCAAGCTAAACGGATCCCGCAGAACAATGAGGAAGCGACATATACAGCTTTACTCACAAAAAGCATGTCGCCTATAGACTGGAATAAGAGCGCTTTTGAGATAAAGTGTAAGGTGCGCGGTCTTCAGCCGTGGCCTGTTGCTACAATGGAGATACGTGGAAATATTCTTAAAGTGTTTTCTGTTGACATTGAATATAAGAACACCGGAAAACATCCGGGTAGTATTATTTCATCAGGCAAATCAGGAATTGAAGTGGCCTGCGCCGACGGTTCTGTAATGATCAAAGAGCTTCAAGCTCCGGGCGGTAAAAGAATGAGTGCAGTAGAGTTTCTCAGAGGGAACCCTCTTTAAAGGTATGATTATGAAGTTTGATATAAAATCCTTGTTGCTTCCGGAGATCGATGAGTTCATTTTATCAATAGGGGAGAAGCAATTCAGAGCGCAGCAGATTTTTTCATGGCTCCACAGCGGAGTCAAGTCATTTGATGAGATGACAAATCTGCCGAAGGAGCTTCGTAATACCCTGGACAAGACGTTTTTCATTTCCGTACCGGAGATCATTGAAAAGCAAGTTTCCGGTATAGACGGGACAATTAAGTATCTTTGGCGTGTTCAGGAAAACGATTTGGTTGAATGTGTTCTGATGGAGTACTCACACGGGAACACGATATGTATATCCTCGCAGATCGGTTGTAAAATGGGGTGTTTGCTTTGTGCCTCATCTCTTAATGGATTCAAGCGAGATCTTGCCGCATCCGAAATGCTTGATCAGGTGCTTTTTACACAAATCGATTCCGGCAAACGTATTTCAAATATAGTGCTTATGGGTATCGGAGAGCCCTTAGATAATTTTGATAACCTGATGCGTTTTATTGAGTTGATTTGTCATCCGAAAGGTGTAAATATAGGGGCTCGACACATAACCGTTTCAACCTGCGGAGTGATAGAAAACATTGACAAATTGGCTGATTATGATGTACAATTGACGTTGGCGATTTCGCTTCATGCTCCTGATGATGAGACCAGATCAAGGCTTATACCGGTAAATAGTAAAACAGGCGTAAAGAGACTTCTGGAAGCAGGTTCAAATTACTTCAAGAAGACAGGAAGACGTATATCATATGAGTATGCTTTGATAGAAGGAGTCAACGATTCTCCGGATCAAGCAAAACAACTCTCGAAGCTTCTCAGAAACACCAAGAGCCACCTAAACTTGATATTACTAAGTAATGTGAAAGAGCGACAGTTCACATCAAGTTCTGCGAAAAATGCAGATATGTTTATAGATATACTAAAAGAAAACGGAGTCAGTTATACAATGCGTCGCAGCTTGGGTGCAGATATTGATGCATCATGCGGGCAACTGCGCAATCGTATCTTAAACTCCCGGACTTACAAGGAATAGCCATTTATATGGAACTTTGGGGAATAACAGACAGCGGTAAGATAAGAAAACATAATCAGGACTTTTTTAAAATGCAATCAAGCGATGACAAGAGTATTGCTGTTCTTGTCGTGTGCGATGGAATGGGTGGCGCCAATGCAGGTAACGTTGCAAGTGAGCTGGCTGCTGAGGTGTTCATTGATAACATGAGTCGTTTGATCAATGATACCAGGCGACCGGTTGATAAGATGAAAGTTGCAGAAGTGGTTACTGATGCAGTACTTTCTGCCAATGCGGCTGTTTTCGATAAAAGCCTACAAGATGAAGAGTTCGCCGGCATGGGAACAACACTGACTGCTGCTGTGTCGACCGGCGACGGTGAAGTTGTGGCAAATATAGGAGACAGTCGGCTATATCATGTCACTGAAAACGAAATCACGCAAATAACAAGGGATCATTCTGTTGTTGAGGATATGATAGAAAGAGGCGAGATAACACGCAGCGAAGCACGTTTTCATCCCAGTAGAAACTTGATAACACGTGCTCTCGGCACCAGCTTTTACGAGCCTCCCGATATATTTCTGCTTAACCTAAAAACGGATGATTTCATCATCCTGTGTTCAGATGGATTATCCAATGTTGTTCTTGACAAAGAAATGCTGCAAGAATTGAAACGCGGTGAAACAGTTCGCGAGAGTTGTGAAGCTTTGGTAGACATGGCTCTTGAACGTGGTGCACCGGATAATGTAACAGCAGTCATATTTAAAAAATAATTGCATTAAAAAGCAAAAATCGACGCACAAAAGCCCATTCTTTGTAATGGACGATCTGTGACTTAAGGGTACCGAAAGGAATGAACTTTATATGGGTGGTAATGATAGGTATTTAGGAAGGATACTGGATAATAGATATGAGATATTGGAACTCATCGGTGTTGGAGGCATGGCCTATGTTTATAAGGCTCTCTGCCATCGTCTAAACCGGTTAGTTGCAATTAAAATATTAAAAGAAGATCTCGCAAACGATGAAGAGTTCCAACGTCGTTTTTACACAGAGTCGCAAGCAGTCGGTATGCTGTCACATCCGAATATAGTGGCTGTTTATGATGTCAGTCGTAGCGGAAATACCGAGTATATAGTAATGGAGCTTATTGAAGGTATTACCTTAAAGCAGTACATTAACAGAAAGGGCTTGCTCAACTGGAAAGAAGCACTGCATTTTACAACTCAGATAACTAAGGCTCTTTGCCATGCACATTCCCGCGGCATCATCCATCGGGATATAAAACCACATAACATCATGATCCTTAAAGACGGAAGTGTGAAGGTTGCTGATTTTGGTATAGCAAGGCTTTTGTCTGTACAGAACACATTAACTCAAGAAGCACTTGGTTCGGTACACTACATCTCGCCGGAACAAGCCAAGGGTGGACAAATAGATGCACGCTCCGACATATACTCAGTCGGCGTTGTAATGTATGAAATGCTTACAAGTCGATTGCCGTTTGTAGGCGATTCGGCAGTCGCGGTTGCCATACAACATATTAGCGCTATCCCTCTTTTGCCGCGAGATATAAATCCTGATATTCCGATCGGGCTTGAAGAAATAACAATGCATGCAATGGAACCGGATATACATACACGATTTACTACGGCAGAAGAAATGCTTAATGATCTTGAGGAGTTCCGCAAGCATCCGGGTATCATGTTCAACTATGCAATGTCTAATCCCGGTGACAGACAACCTGTTGATATGGATTCTCCATATGAAACAAGGTTTATTCCAAAAGAGTCGATGGCAAGATCAGACATGAGAAATGATCGCCAGCCTTATGTGAACCCACGCCAGAAGCCGGAGATGACAAGCAATGAGTATCGTGATGCAAAAAGAAGATCAAGTAGTACAGCGACTCTTGTGGGCGTTTTTGCTGTAGTTGTTTTTATTGTTGCTCTTGTTATTTGGGGCATTTTCAGCATGACAAGAGATGTGTTTGAAGAACCGGGAGAGCAAATCACAATTCCTGATTTTGTAGCAGATGGCAGAAGATACCAGGCGATAACCTCAGACGAAGACTATCTCGAGCTTTTTAGATTTGAAGTTAGTTACGAAGCAAGTGACGATATACTGGAAGATCATCTTGTTTCACAAAGACCACTTGCAGGAATCACTCGCCCTCCTCCGCTCAACAATGAAAAAATCACAATTACACTTGTTGTTTCCACAGGTGATGTGCCTCCTGTCGATATGCTTGATTTGATTGGTCTACACCATGCTGAAGCCCGTGATCGTCTTAGAAGACTTAACCTTGATCTCGACATTACCACGGAATCAGTTCCCGGTGATGAGGAGAGGGGAATCGTAGTCGAAACGATTCCGAGCGCACGAGGCACAATTTCCAAGGGTGACAGCGTTGTCCTAAGATACAGTGAAGGACCTGTGAATCTTATGGTAGATATCCCGGATCTGGTAGGAAGTACAGAGGATGCCGTAAGAGCAGCGTTCAGAGATCTAGACGTTGTAACTTCATTTGAGTCAGGCTCTAATGAAAACTGGCCTGAAGGAATCGTTTATCATATCTCCAATGCCGGAAGAAGCGTACCTGCAGGCACGTCTATAACAATATTCATCTCCACAGGTCCGACGCCGACACCAACACCTCCACCACCACCTGACCCGCCACCGCAACCTCCACCCGAATCACCTGAACCGACTGAGAACCCTCCGGCCCCATAAGGAAAGTGAAAGAATGAGTGAGGGTATTATCTATAAAGCACTCAGCGGATTTTACTATGTAGAATCCGCTGAAGGGACGGCCGAATGCAGAGCACGAGGCCGTTTCCGTATTGATAAAAGTACTCCACTTGTAGGAGATAGAGTTACATATAATAAGACCGAAGAGGGTAAGGGAATCCTTACGGACATTTTGCCAAGAAAAAACGTTTTTACTCGTCCGCCGCTTGCAAATATCGATAAGATGGTCATTATTGCCTCCGGAGCAATTCCTGTTACTGATACATTTCTTATCGATAAAATGACTGCTATAGCTGCAAACAGCGATTGTGAATCTGTAATTTGTATAAACAAAATTGATTTAAACCCTGCTAAAGAGCTGTTTAATATTTATAGGAATGCCGGTTTTTGTGTTATCAGAACCAGTGCAAAAACAGGGAAGGGGATAGATGAGCTTGTTGATGTGATAAAGGAATCAACATGTGCATTTACCGGAAACTCGGGAGTAGGGAAGTCAAGCATTCTAAACGCGATAGACCCAAACTTTAAAATCTCTATTGGAGAGGTGAGCAAGAAGCTTGGGAGAGGACGACATACAACACGTCATGTCGAACTTTATAAGTTAAGCTGTGGCGCTCTGATTGCTGATACACCTGGGTTTTCTGCTTTTGAAACAGGTTATCTTGCCGCAAAAGAAGATCTTCAGCATCTGTTTAGGGAGTTTGAATCGTATTTTGGGAGTTGCCGCTATGCAGATTGTGCTCATATCAATGAACCGGATTGTTCAGTTCTTGAGGCATTAAGTGAGGGGAAACTACAAAAGTCACGTCATGCAAGTTACATTCGCTTGTATGAGCAGGTTCTGGAATACAAAGAGTGGGAACATAAAAAGGAACAGTCATGAATACTAAACTTATTCTAAAGTTGATATTATTAGTAGCAGTGATATCACTAGCTTTTTCTTCGATTCCCGGGCTTATTGCCGGTGCGACGGAAACAGGTGATGAAGATGAACCGGAAGAAGAGGTTTACGTAACTGCTGCAACAGTAAGCGTTGGCACAGAGCTTATTAGTTCTGAGGCAGCTCTTGTTATCGATTTCAGCACAGGATTAGTTATCTATGAATATAACGCTGATGAGCTCAGAGTGCCTGCAAGCATGGCGAAAATGGCGGCAGTATACGTGATTTTTGATGCTATCAGAGATGGACATGTAAATTATGAAACACGTGTAGAAATCAGCGAAAGCTTAAGTGTGTTTTCGTATAGCAGAGCATTCTCCAATGTACCAATGCCGGAGGAATCATCGTTTACCATAAGAGAGTTGCTTGATGTTGTTATTGTAAGATCTGCTAGTGCCGCAACTGTTGCATTGGGAGAAGCGATATTTGGCAGTGAAGATGCTTTGGTTGAAAAAATGAACGAAAAAGCAATACAGCTAGGCATTGAAGCAACATTCCGTGATAGTTGGGGTAGGTCACCAAATAACAGAATATCAGCACGCGGAATGGCTGAACTGACAAGAGCTCTTATATTGGAATACCCGGAGGTGCTGGATATCACCTCAAAACGTGAAGTAATGTTTAATGAGAGAACGTATAGAAGCACTAATCTTTTGCTAGGGGAGTACGAAGGTGTTGACGGCTTTAAAACCGGATTCACAAATCCGGCAGGATGGTGTTTTGCAGGTACAGCAACTCAGGATGGAAGAAGGCTCATTACTATAACAATGGGTTCAACTTATGGATATCGTTTTCCCGATACCAGAATACTTTTAGACTACGGTTTCGAGAATTACAATACGGTCATAGCAGATCATTTCAGAAGTGCAATACTGCCACTTAACTTTCCACAGTTTGCTAACACTACACTTGTGCCGATCCTTACTTATGATATAAAAGATACTCAATACTTAAAACTGCGTGAACTTGCTATTGCACTAAATGCGGGATAGTTTAATAAAAAATAACTGAGGAACTCTCAGTTATTTTTTTTCTTCTTTTTATATCCTGACAGGGGAGAGCGTTTAGCTGCATCTCGTAGACTGCTGTTTTCGATATGAGTGTAGATTTGAGTTGTGTTCAAATGTTCGTGTCCAAGTAGTTCCTGGAGTGTTCTAACATCGACGCCGCTTTTAAGCATCAGAGTTGCTGCTGTATGCCGAAGCTTATGTGAAGAATATTTTGTACTGTCCAGCCCCGCAGCCAGAAGATGTTTTTTTACAAGACTGTGTATGGTGGAGGTGCTGATTCTTGTACGCCTGCTGGAAAGAAACAGTGCTCGTTCGTTTGTAGCGCTGAGACTTTTACGGATAAATAAATAATCGTTTATTGCATCAGCGCAAGCATCGTTGATGAATACAACACGTTCTTTATTTCCTTTACCGAGTACACGGATAGAGTCCTCACGCAAATCTGTCAAATTAAGACCGGCGAGTTCAGAAATTCGTAATCCACAGTTAAGAAAGATAGTCAGTATACAATAATCTCGCTCACGATTTACTCCATCGACATTATCCAGCAGTTTAATACTTTCATCATGACTTAGAAAGCGGGGAAGTGATTTGCGGATTTTCGGTGAATCAAGATCTGCGACCGGATTCTCTTTAAGTTTATTATTATTTGATTTTAAAGTTAGATATTTATAGTAGGAACGAATGGTTGCAGTTTTTCTTGCGCGGCTTGCTGCGCTTAATCCGTAGTCTGTATTTCTGCTGTTAGCTTGTGTCGGTCTGTCACGAGAGAGAAAGGCAAGGTATTCATAAACATCTGTTATGGAAACAGACTCTACGAAATTTTTATCAATATCCATTATTGAAATTTCTTCAAAAGTTGAATCTTTAGGAACAACACCTTTATGTATTTTCATAAAACGAAAGAAGGTTCGCAAATCAAGAAAATATTCATCGATGGTTTTTCTTGAATGTCCTTTAATTGTTTCATGATAAAAAAGAAACTCACGCAATATCTCGGGGGAGTTGCTCCTGTAATCCATACTCGTTACTCCAAAAGTTGCTTACAGCATTGTTATTACAATGCTATTTAAAAATAATTATATCATATTGTAACAGGGAATGTCTATTTTAAGATAACAGCACATTGAACAAAATAAAGATTTTGTTCAATGTGGAGGAGGTTTTTATCAGATATCAGTATAGTTATTGAAAAGAGCCCTTCTTTTTACAAGTCAGGCTCTTTAACTATCTCCCCAGTATCAGTCCGGCGTGCATTATTCCGTAATAAACCTTTAAGAACTCCGTCTCTACTTCTGAGTGCTCCCGGTATTCAAATGAATGTTCACTTATCAGTTTTGGAACAACATTAAAAATCTTTCTGTTTTTCATGAGTACGTCAAACTCGGTAACCAGCATCTCGTTGTCGATTTGGTTCATTATCATAGACTCATCTTCCGATAATGCTTCCCCTAAGAATCTGATGTATATGACATCCTGTAAACGCTTTTCGATTTCTTTGTACTCAGGCAGATATACCTTCACAGGTCTGGTTATATCTGAGATGTAAGCTTCGCTTGCGTCATGGATCAGACAAACAAGCTGAACCCGCGCAGAATGACCTCGCGCCTTAGCCTCATTGGCACAGTTTATGGAATGCTGTGCAATAGAATAAAAATAGTCGACATGTCCGTTTGCACGACACATAAGTGATAAAGAATGAGCTATGTCTTCGATATGTATTTGATTGATATCAGGATCAAGCGGAGTGAACTGCTCGCCTTTATAAGTGACAATATGTTCCATGAATGACAAAGATCTCCATTACTTAGCTGTCCCGATCACTTTACTCCGACTCGTAGCATATTCCATGAAAGCGGCGCAAGCTCAGCACTTAATATATTTCCTTCTACCCGAACAGAACTATTCTCTTTTGGTTTTACGTTGCCGTTTGATTTTGTATTAACTGCTTTTGGATCATGTCCGCTGAGCTCGGTGAACGATGGTACACCTGTGACAGAAAATCCTTGTATATCGATGTCAAACTCGATAGCTTCATCCAATGAGCGATTGACCGCAAAAATCACAAGATCCTCTTTATCCTCATTTAGTACAGCAATAGATTCTACAAACGGGACGTCCGAAAAAGCTTCGCAGCTATAAGTCGGGCTTTCAAGATGAGGTCTCAGAACTGTTCCTTGACCGTAATTAGCTGCATGCATAAAAGGATAAAATGTTGTCTGTCTCCATGCGTCACCGCCTTTTTCGGTCATGATCGGAGCAATAACATTAACTAACTGAGCCAGACAAGCGATTTTTACACGGTCACAGTTCTTAAGTAATGTAATAAGCAATGTTCCAACTAATAGAGCGTCCTCAAAGTTATAGATGTCTTCAAGTATAGGCGGAGCCCATTTCCAAGGTTCCTCTTCTTTGATTTTCGCATCCTGCGCATTTGAGTGATACCAGACATTCCATTCATCAAATGACAGATAGAGCTTCTTATTGCTGCGTTTTTTCGCTTTTATATAATCACATATAGCTGAAACACTTTTAATGAAGTTATCCATATCCAAAGCCATTGCCAGATAGCTCTTAATATCATTTGTGCGATTTCCGTAATATCGATGCAGTGAAAGATAATCAACATGCTCGTAAGTGTGTTCGAGAACTGTAGCCTCCCATGAAGCAAATGTTGGCATTTCACTGTTCGAACTGCCGCATGCAACAAGCTCGATCCTGTCATCTGTCCACTTCATCATTTTTGCGGCTTCTTCAGCGACCCGTCCATATTCTGCTGCAGTCTTTGCTCCCATTTGCCACGGTCCGTCCATTTCGTTGCCAAGGCACCATGTCTTTATATTAAACGGTTCTTCTGCTCCGTTCTTTCGCCTTAGATCACTCCAATAAGAACCTTCTTTATGGTTGCAGTACTCAACAATGTTTTGGGCTTCTTCAATGCCTCTTGTCCCTAAGTTAACAGCCATATTGATCTCTGCATTGACGTCTTTTGCCCAGTATGCAAACTCATGAATACCTACTTCATTCGTTTCCAGCGTTCTCCATGCTAAATCGAGGCGGTTCGGACGATTTTCTCTTGGTCCTATCCCGTCTTCCCAATTATAACCTGATACAAAGTTGCCGCCGGGATATCGAATAAATGACGTGTTTAACTCTTTTACTAAACTTTTTACATCACCGCGAAATCCAAATGAATCTGCCGTGCTGTGCCCGGGCTCATATATCCCCTCGTAAACACATCGACCAAGATGCTCCACAAATGTCCCATAGATTCGTGGATCGATCTTGTCTATAGTGAAGGTTTTACTAACTGTCATTTTTGCTTTCAACTGCTACATCCTCCCTACTAGTTTTATCAAAGTTAAACATATTACTTTATGATAAGGTTTACCAGTTTATTTTTGACGACTATTGTGCGAATGATTTCCTTACCTTCAATATAACGAGCGATTTTCTCGTCCGATGTTGCTTTATCAAGAACTGTATTGTCATCTGAGTCGAGAGGAACTTTTATAGTGCTTCTCAGCTTGCCTAAAACCTGAACTGCCATTTCTATTTCAGAATCAAACGTCTTACTTTCATCAAACTCAGGCCATGACTGTTCGGCTGCATAACCCTTAAATCCTTGCAACTCCCAGAGTTCTTCGGTTATATGCGGTGCAAACGGAGATAATAATGTCAGCAGCACCTTTATATCAGCTCTATTTGGTGCAGTATTGTAGTAATCATTAACCAGTGCCATAAGTGTTGCGATAGCTGTGTTGAATTTTAAGTTTTCAATATCGATACCTACTTTTTTTATTGCACGATGTATCGCTGACTCATGAACAACAGAGTAACCGTTTTCTGCGCTTTGCTCTTCTTCTTTTGACCCTTCTGCAAGATTCCACACCCTGTCAAGGAATCTCTTACAGCCTTTGACGGCTTTTTTAGACCACAGTGCAGTCTTTTCAAAATCACCTATAAACATAATATACAAACGCAAGGTATCCGCACCGTACTCGGTAATATACTCATCAGGATTTTCTACATTGCCGCGCGATTTACTCATTTTAACGCCGTCTTCGCCAAGAATAAAACCATGGCTTGTGCGTTTTAAATAAGGTTCAGATGTTGGAACAACACCAATGTCGAACAAGAACTTATGCCAGAATCTTGAATAGAGCAAGTGCAATGTTGTGTGCTCCATACCGCCGTTATACCAATCGACAGGAGTCCAATAATCTAAAGCTTCCTTCGAAGCAAGCGTTTTGTCATTATTAGGGTCAGCGTAACGAAGAAAATACCAGCTTGAACCGGCCCATTGTGGCATAGTGTCTGTCTCTCTCTTTGCAGGACCTCCGCATTTTGGACATGTGGTTGTGATCCAGTCTGTCATTGCTGCAAGAGGACTCTCCCCTGTCTCAGTTGTCTCATAGTTTTCAACATCCGGCAATATCAAAGGAAGGTCACTTTCAGGTAAAGCAACAAACCCGCATTTTTCACACTCAACTATTGGAATCGGTTCACCCCAATATCTTTGACGTGAAAAAACCCAGTCCCTTAGCTTAAAGTTTATTTTTTCTTCGCCTAAACCTTTTTCAATCAGCCATTTTGTGATTTTGGTTTTGGCATCTTCAACACTTAAACCGTCGATAATCGGAGAGTTTACCATGATACCTGTATCACAGTCTTCATACGCTTCTTTTTCAACATCTCCACCTGCAACGACTTCTACGATCGGCAGCCCGAACTTCTTCGCAAATTCCCAGTCACGAGCATCATGACCCGGAACTGCCATAATTGCACCGGTACCGTATGTAGCGAGAACATAATCTGAAATGTATATCGGTATTTCTTTTCCGGTCACAGGATTTATCGCACGTATACCTTTGATTTCTACTCCGGTTTTATCTTTTTGGAGTTCGGTACGTTCAAAATCTGTCTTCTTTGCTGCAGCTTCTTGATACGCTTTTATCTCATCAGGATTCTCGGGAGTCCATTTTTGCAATAACATATGCTCTGGTGAAATTACCATGTACGTAGCACCGTACAAAGTGTCCTGACGTGTTGTGAATACTCTGATAGTATCCCCTGTCGTTGCTTTGAAATCGACTTCAGCTCCTACTGAGCGACCTATCCAGTTGCGCTGTTGAACCTTCACACGTTCAACGTAGTCAACATCATCCAAATCATCTGTGAGCCTCTGCGCATATTTTGTTATACGAAGCATCCATTGACTTTTTTCGCGCCTGACGACCTCAGCACCGCAACGTTCACAACCACCGTCGACAACTTCCTCATTTGCCAAAACACATTTACATGATGTACACCAGTTGACAGGGATCAATGCTTTGTAGGCCAAGTCATGTTCGAATAATTTCAGGAATATCCATTGTGTCCATTTATAGTATTTAGGATCGGTCGTATCTACACATCTGTCCCAGTCGAAACTGTAACCAAGCATTTTCAGTTGATCTGTAAAACGTTTAATGTTGTCCCTGGTTACTACAGACGGGTGGATCTTATTTTGGATTGCATAGTTTTCCGTAGGCAGTCCAAAAGCATCAAATCCCATAGGATATAGCACGTTGAAGCCAAGCATGCGTTTCTTTCTGGCAACTATGTCCATCGCAGTATAGGGACGCGGATGCCCCATATGCAAACCACTGCCTGACGGATATGGGAACTCTATGAGAACATAGTTCTTTGGCTTAGAACTCTCATTTAATGCGGCGAAAGGCTTTTCAGCCTCCCATTTTTCCTGCCATTTTTTCTCGATTTGAGTAAAATCGTATTTCATAATTTGAACTTCCTTTCAGCGTTTCGATCACGCTGTACCGGTTTTCATATTGCTGATATCTATGTCCTCTGCGTCTCCCCACAGACGCTCAAGTGTATAAAATTCTCGTTCTTCTTGCAAGAATAAATGAACTACCACACAACCAAAATCAATTAATACCCAACCACCGGAACGGTGACCTTCACGCCTTAGCGGAACTTCACCGTTCTTTTTAAGAACCTTTTCAACTTCATCTGACAAAGTCTTTAACTGGGTTGTTGAACCTGCAGTACAGATGACAAAATAATCAGCAAGTATTGTTATCTCACTCGTTCTTAAAAGCTTGATATCCCTGGCTTTCTTATTGTCCAGTGTATTTACTATTAATCCTGCTACTTCACTTGGAGTTAGCATCTATAGATTTCAATCCTTTCAAATGCGTAGTTTCACGTTAGTAACTATGGCTGCTCACCTGTTGTAGTTTGTGGGTTTCTGGATCCGGTACCGGTGCCGCCCCATGTGGGACTACCTTGATAATCACCATCTGTAACATATAGTCGTCTATCGGGTCCACGTGTCAGTATACTGACATCTTGTTCTGTTATCTCATAAGTAAGCGGACTAAGATGATCATTGATTAGTTTAAGCCATGGTTCCAGCTGGATCGAAATGTAGAAGTTGCCACGTAATGTTTCAAATTCTCCGGGCATCATATGGAATGTTATATTGTTTGCATCCATCCTGAGAAACTCCCTGCCAAGCCAGGCAAGATGATTAAGTTGTATGTTGGTATTAGTATGTCTTAAAAAGATTTCTGCCATATCATCGACTCTTATATTGCTTCTGTTGGCAAGAAACTGTCGCATTACAGTGTTAAGGAATAGTTGTTGAGTATTTGCCCTTCCTATGTCACCATTAGGTGCATTACCTCTGTCACGCATGACTGCTAATGCCTGCTGACCATTTAGTCTTTGCCTTCCTCTTGCGACATTTAAGCCGTCCACACTCACATTAAATGGTACATCAAATTCGATCGGTCCGACTGCATCAACGATCCTTGGAAATGCGCCAAAACTTATTGAAACAACATAATCCAGATTATATCCAAGCATAGTACGGAAGTGCTTAATGGTTTCCGCTACAACATCATCACTTGCTATATCCTGACCTCTGTACATATTTCTGGCATGTGGATGAATCGAGTTTACTTTCTTAAGATTCCATGGGACATTTACAATAGTATCACGCGGTATGCTGACAACATCAAGAGTGGAGTTGATTGCATCAAATGTTGCCACCATAACAACATCTGTATTGCCATGTAGATCAATACCAAGAATGAGGAAAGTGAAGACATCTTCCTTCCTTAGCGAAAGATCTTCTTCCACCACATCTTCATCTTCCACAATTGGTTCCGGTTCGACATCCGGTTCGACATCCGGTTCTTCAGTCTCAGCCGCAACTACTACAGGCGCTCTTGCAGGACCAGGTTGTTGTGCCAAGGCATCAACTCCCGGTTTAAAGAAATTGTCATAAAACGGTTGGATCTCCCAGTAGACCACTGCAAAAGTGCTGGCTCCAAGAATCAATGCCAAACCAAGTATACTGGATAGTACTACGATAAGCTTCTTCTTTGTTGACATTCCCCCCGAGCGGCCCCTTGTCGGTGCAGTTGATGCTTTTCTAACCGGGGTTTGTTGTGGTTTCGTTTCTGTTACAGATGTGTTGTTACTCCTTGTTTCTGCGTTAACAACACGTTGTCTTTTTTTACTTTTGCCGCTGAATAGTTTCATTTCTTTGTAATCCCTCTCATTTCGCCGCTGCTGTTTACGGTACTTTATGAACTCAAATCGTTGAGTGCGTCAAACGTCGCAGCATTTGGTGCAATGCCACGCGACTTCAAATCGCTGACAGTCATTTCGAGACCAATGACCATTGCTTTGTCTATATCCTCATATGCGACTCTTCGCAGCTCTTCAACACCCGGAAAATCACGTGTGGACTCAATATAATCAGCGATGTATATGATTTTCTCCAGCACGGTCATACCGCCTCTACCGGTAGTATGCCATTTTATTGCATCTGAGACGTTGGTGGATACTCCATACATTGACTGTGCGAGTAGAGCTCCGGTGATGGAATGAAGCAACTTCTCTTCTTTGTCTCCAAGCTTACCTATGGTAATTCCATGCTCTGCAATTATACACATATTTTGAGAAAAATCAAGTTTCTTTGTTATATCGTGTAAAATTGCAGCCTCGCGAGCAGCATCAGGTTCTTCACCCCAATGTTCTGCGAGCCGTACTGCTTCAACCTCACATGCTTCTACGTGTGGTATACGGAGTGGATCAAGCATAGCATGTGCTTGTTCTCGCAACCAGTCCCAATCAGGTTTTGCACCATATAATCTGTGCTTGATTATAAGAGCATAGTTTGTATCATCAACATACTCTCTTCCCTTTCGTTCCGGTAACAGTTTGCGTACTTCAGAAGATGAGATGTTTATTATATCTCTCGGCAATAATACAGGTGTTACCTTCTGAAGCAACAGCTCGCTATCTTTCCATTCTCCGAGGGAATCGTACATATCGGTTCCTACGAGCATAAAAATCTTCGATTCGGGATACTCATTTTGTATGGAGTTTACAGTGTCTATCGTATAATTACTTAAAGAGCTGTTTACCTCCATGTCTGAAACAAAGGTGTTTTTAGAATCAGTAAATGCGTTTATTGTCATTTGAAGACGCTTGTCCGGTTCAGGTGTACCGGGCGGCAGCCTTTTATGTGGAGGTTTACCTGTGGGAATAACTATCAGTTTATCGAGATCATGCAGGAAAACTGCAGAGTTAGCAGACTCCACATGTCCTATATGTGGCGGGTTGAACGCACCTCCGAATATTCCGATTTTCATTCACATTTACCTGCTTTTTTTGTTTTTAGCAGCTCTGAGAAATTACGTAACGCTTTGCCCCTGTGCGATATGGAGTTTTTTCTATCGGATGTTATCTCAGCCATTGTTTTTGTATCTTCGTCAGGTAAAAAAACAGGGTCATAACCAAATCCTTCTTCTCCTTGAAGTTCAGTCGTGATTATGCCATGACATTCACCACTAGCAGTGATTCTATCTCCGTCCGGAAAAGAACACACAATTGTACAGACGAATTTGGCATCTCTTTGTTCCATATTTTCCATTTTATTTAGAAGATATTTACATCGCTCTTCCGCTGTCAATTCTTCTCCGCCAAATGAACTTGAATAAACACCCGGTTCGCCACCCAGAGCATTTACTATCAGACCTGAATCATCAGCGATTGCCGGCAAACCTGAGGCATCGCATATCGCTTCAGCTTTGAGTGTCGCGTTTTCCAAAAAAGTTAAACCGGTTTCTTCGACGTCGATCTCAATACCAAGTTCTTCTCGGGTACAAACATCGATATCGAACTCAGTAAGTATCTTTTTCATTTCTTTTACTTTCCCGGGATTAGCTGTTGCCAGAATATATTTCATTTACTGACCTTAACCTCATCTTAACTCAATATAGCTTTTGAGAACTCCATACTATCAAAATCGATCAAGTCGTCCTGCTTTTCTCCGACACCTATAAGCTTTACCGGAACATTCAGTTCATCAACTATAGCAAAAACGATCCCGCCTTTAGCTGTTCCATCGAGTTTTGTTAATACGATGCCGGTTATATCTGCCGCTTCCTTAAACTGACGCGCCTGTATCAGGCCGTTTTGTCCTGTTGTCGCATCAAGTACAAGTAGCGTCTCTCTGTCTGAGTCCGGCAGTTCTCTTTCAATTACTCTATGGATCTTGCCAAGTTCATTCATAAGATTTGACTTATTGTGTAAACGTCCTGCAGTGTCACATATGATAATATCAACACCACGTGCTTTTGCTGCACTTATTCCGTCAAAAATAACTGATGCAGGGTCAGCCCCCTCATCGCGGCGAACGATATCCGCACCGGCTCTGTTTGCCCATATAGACAGCTGTTCACCGGCAGCAGCGCGGAATGTGTCTCCGGCGCACATCAAGACTTTTTTTCCTTGTTCAACATATCTTGTTGCAAGTTTTCCAATAGTAGTCGTCTTCCCTACCCCGTTAACACCTATTATCAGAATTACAGACGGTTTGGTGTTGAGTTCCAGTTTTGAGTCTGCTGCAGACAGGCGTTTTGTTAATATCGAAGCGAGTTCAGACTTTATTTCATCTGCACCTCTTAAGCCTTCTTTTTTCACCGTCTCACGTAATAAATCAACAGTAGACACAGATGCTTCCGCACCTATGTCAGAAAGAATCAATGTTTCCTCAAGACCATCATAAAAATCATCGTCCGCACCGGTAAACGATGCGAACAATGCGCTAATTTGTCTTGATGTTTTTGTCAGGCTTTCCTGAAGCTTATTAATAAAATTCATCGGGATCTATTAACCGTTCCTTAAACCTTAACCTTGGTTTTCATATGCTTCTCAGCTTCATCGAGGTCAACGCAGAGAAGGCTTGAAACTCCGAGCTCCTGCATCGTGATGCCGTATAGTACGTCGGCTTCTTCCATTGTTCCTCTTTTATGAGAGATAACGATCATTTGCGTCCTGTCTGACATTCTACGCATATAATCCGCAAATCTAAGAGCATTGGCATCGTCAAGGGCAGCATCTATCTCATCCATGACAACGAATGGTGGCGGACGTACTGTTAGTATAGCAAAATATATAGCAATTGCAACAAATGATTTCTCACCGCCGGAAAGCAATGTGATCGTTTTAAGCGATTTTCCTGGAGGTTGTACCTGTATGTCGATACCGCAGTTCAATACGTCGTCGGGATCTTCAAGAATCAGTGATGCTCTGCCGCCTCCGAACAGTTCCTTAAACACACGCTCAAAACTTTCATTGATTATTTCAAATTCCCGTTTGAAAATTATACGCATTTGAGCTGTAATGTCATCAATGATGCTAGTTAGTTCAGTTTTTGCTTTTTCAACGTCGTCACGCTGAGATGTTAAAAAGTCATATCTTGTATTGACGCGGTCAAATTCGTCAATAGCTCCGATATTAGGATTACCCAACTCTGTAATTTCACTTTTTATTGTGCTTATGCGCTTTTGTGCGGCTCTGATGCTCTCAATAGGAGTCCCGGCGTTTACCGCTGCTGATCTTGAAAGCTCATAGTGATCCCAAAGCTTGTCGATTATTTGCTTTTCCTCCATCTCGATACTCTGCTTCTTCTGTTCGAGACGTGAGCACTCGTTTTGCAATCGCAAGAGTTCCTCATTTTTCTCTCTTGTTGCTTTATTAAGATTATTTCGCTTTTCTTCTATTTCAAGCTTCTTATGGTTTAGTTTAGTTAAGCGTTTTTTATGTGATTCTATATCACCCAGAATTGTGGCGGCAGCACGTTCTTTATCGAGTATCTCTGAACATATTTGCTCATTTCTTGTTTTAAGTCCATCAATGGTTTCAAGTTGACGCTCACGGCTGCCAAACATCTCATCGCGAAGAGCACAAAGCTCAGATACTGCTTTTGTAAGAGAGTCTTTTTCTGCATCCAGTGCTGCTACCTCTGCACGTAGATCTGCGAGCGCTTCATTAACGCGCTCTCTTTCTTGAGTCAGCTTTTCGTGTCCTCTGATTGCTTCTTCGATACTTGATTTTAAAGTCTCTGTTTCGGATTCAAGTTCTGCTATCATCTTCTTGAGTGATTCTGTTTCATTCGAGTTTACGTCAGCTCTTTTTGATATTGATTCAAGCTCTTGTTCAAATGCTTTTATATTTGCTTCTATAGATTGAAGCATTTGCTTTTGATGAGTTGCTTCCAGTTGTTGTCTTATCACATCTTCTTCAGCGGTGCGAAGTTCTGCATTTGCCGTACTCAACTCATACTCTGCTGCGTTCTTTTCACGAACACATTCAGAATGTTCACGCTCAACTTTTGTCAAGTTCTCACTGCATGATTTGATACGTCCACTGAGCTGACCGAGTTCATTAGCACGCGAAAGGACACCTGCTGTATTTGCTGCAGAGCCACCGGTCATTGAGCCGCCCGCATTCATTACCTGACCGTCAAGTGTTACTATTTTGAATTTGTGATTGTGCTTCTTTGCGATCTTAACTGCGCTGTTCAAATCGTCAGCAACGATTACCCGTCCGAGAAGACTTGCATATATTCCTGCATACTTTTGATCAAAACTGACGAGATTTAAAGCTAAACCTTCAAATCCGTCGTCATTTCGAAAAGTATCTTCACTGAGTGTGTTTCCTTTTACTGTTGATATTGGCAAAAAAGTAGCTCTGCCGCCATCACGGCGCTTAAGGAAGTTTATCGCCGCTTTACCGTCATCCTCCGTAGAAACTATGATATTTTGCATTGCGTAACCAAGAGCGGTTTCGATAGCGATAGCATATGTATCATCAGTTTTTATAAGTCCACCCACAGTGCCGTGGATATTCTTTAATGTACCCCGAGAGTTCTCCTGCATTACAAGCTTGACCGACTTAGAATAACCCTGAAAATCCTTTTCCATTTCAGTCAATAGATTTTTTCTTGACTCAAGTGTTTTTAACTCAAATGTCAGACGGTCTAAGTTTTCACCAACTTGTTCAGCCTTTTTAGCACGATTTTCTGCTTTGATCGTGAGTCCTTTTATAGTATTCTTAAGTGACTCTGCGTCCTCTTGTGCTTTATTAAGTTCTTTCCCCAGTTCCTCATGATGTTTTACTTGATCTTTGAGTTCATCCTTAGCAGTTGCAAGCTCCAGCTTGACAGAACTATCCATGTCAAATAATTCTTGCGCCTGTGAAGCGAGTGCGGAAAGCTCCGATTTCTTGTCACTGTGTTTTAGTTGGATATCTTGTTCTTTGTTCAAGAGCTCGCTATGCATTTCAGCGGACTCTCCGGATGTATTCGTGATTTCTTGAAGTTCTGCTACGAGTAAATTCATTTTTTTATCTTTTTCTGACTTCTCGGAAGCAATGATACTCAGACGATCTTCACGATCAGTTATCTGTACGCTTACTCCATCGTGACGATCTTCCTGATTTTGAAGTTCCTGTGAGTGATGTTCTATTTGATTAGCGTTGCTCTCAAGTTGAGTTTTTAATACTGCTATTGCACTGTCGACATCACTGTGACGGCTTTCAGAGGCTGATATCAAATCATGGATAGATTCAGCTTCTATATTACTGTCACGGGTCATCTCTGACAATAGCTCAGATTCTTTATAGCTGTCATCCAACTCCTGTGACGCAGCATCTAAAGTATAAGAAGCAGTACGGTGATCTGTTTCTGCTTTCTCAGCTTTTGTGCTTAATGCTTCAAGTTCACGCAGCCACATCGATATCTCCAAACCGCGCAGTTCATCTCTCAGCAAGAGGTATCTTTTTGCTACTTCTGCCTGTTCACGTAACGGGTCGATTTGGAGTTCAAGCTCGGATATTTTATCTCCTATTCTCAGGAGATTCTCTTCAGTCTGTTGGAGCTTACGTTCTGATTCGTCTTTTCTGTGTCTGTAACGTGAGATCCCGGCTGCTTCTTCAAATATCTCACGCCTGTCTTTACTCTTTGTAGAGAGTATGTCAGCAATTCTGCCCTGCCCAATGATACAGTAGCCTTCGCGACCAAGTCCTGTATCCATGAGAAGCTCTGTCATATCTTTAAGACGGACAAGAGATTGATTGATATAATATTCGCTCTCACCTGACCGGTAATATCTTCTTGTAAGCATTACTTCTGATGTTTCGATCCCAAGACTTCCATCTGAGTTATCTAAAATCAACGAAACTTCAGCAAAGCCCATCTGTGGACGTCTCTGAGTTCCGCCAAATATAACATCTTCCATCTTTCCGCCGCGCAGTGTCTTTGTCGACTGTTCACCCATTACCCATAGGATGGCATCAGAAATGTTAGATTTGCCGCTGCCATTAGGACCCACAATACCTGTTATGGGCTTATCGAATGTAAGTCTTGTTATTGTTGGGAAAGACTTGAAGCCTTGTATTTCCAGAGATTTTAAATACAGAACAAACACCAGCTTTCAGTAAAATGATTTTGTGCACACAACAATAAACATTATACTCGTTCTATTTTCACTTATCAATGAATTTTTTATGAATTTTACCATATTTAGTTATTATGTATATATTGCGCAACTATATATGGGGCTAAATGACTAATAATATACATCTCAAAACAGACTGAGTAGAACGTACCAGACATTCTACTCAGTTGATAAAAATTGACTATTGACATTAAAGACCGGATAGTGTTTTAAAGCTCTCTTTCATTCCGGGATATAAGTTGCTGAACAGTTGATAGTAAGGTGCATATTTCTTTGAGTTCTCCGAGATTGGGTTCTGAGGGGCGTTTTGTTTGATGATCCTTTTACATGCTTCCGGTACGCTTGGATAGAGGCCGGTTCCGACGCCGGCAAGGATCGCAGCACCAAGAGCAGGACCTTCTCTGTTTTGAATGGTTATTACCGGTAAATCAAATATATCTGCTATCATTTGCCGCCACGACGGGTTGGTAGCGCCTCCACCAGTTGCATATATCTCACTAAACTCAATACCCATGTCCCGATGTATATCAAGACACTGTCTTTGTGCATAGATCACGCCTTCCTTAACGCTACGTATCAAATCGTACCTGGTGTGGATCGCTGACAAACCGAAGAACACACCACGGGCATTCGGGTCAAGTATAGGACTTCTCTCACCCATTAAATATGGAAGGAAAATCAAACGGTTAGCTCCGATAGGCACTCTTTCAGACTGAGCATGCATAATATTATACGGATCATCTGATAGCCCCTCAGCAACAATCATTTCCGGGTGGAAGAAATTATTACGAAGCCATTGTAACGACATACCGGCTGCCAGCGTACATCCGAAAACTGCCCAGGAGTTTGGAACAGCGGCACAAAAAGTATTAACACGTCCTCCCGGGTCAACTGCAACTTTGTCTGAATGTGCATATAAAACACCGGAGGTGCCTATTGTAATAAACGCCTTTCCATTCTCTACAACTCCTGTTCCGATGGCTGCAGCTGCATTGTCGCCGGCTCCGTAAACAACCGGAGTACCGGCAGCTAAGTTCGTTAAGGATGCAACCTCAGGTGTTATATGACCGGCTATCTCATTGGATTCGTGTACTTCAGGCAGTAGTTCCGGGTCTATTTCAAGTTTTTTAAGAACCTCATCTGACCAAACGCGTTTCGTTATATCAAGCATATTCATTCCGGATGCGTCGCTTGCTTCCATTCCAAACTTACCTGTAAGCTTATAACGAAGATAGTCTTTTGGCAGAAGTATATGGCGGCATCGTTTATAGGTCTCCGGCTCTTTATTACGCACCCAAAGTATATTACCGGCTGTGAAACTTGTAAGCGCATGATTTGCTGTTATCTCTACCAGTCGAGGTCCTCCAACTCTTTCGGTGATCTCTGAGCACTCCTCTGCAGTGCGTCCGTCGCACCATATTATGCTGTTTCGCAGGACATCTCCCTTTTCGTCAAGCATTACCAAACCATGCATTTGACCTGAGAAGCCAATACCTGAGATATCCGCGGGATTTATGTTTGATTTTGCTAGTACAGTCTTCAATGTCAATATGCACGCATTCCACCAGTCCGCAGGATCCTGTTCCGCCCACCCATTATTGGGTTGATGCATAGGATACTCTTCGGTTGCAGAACAAACAGCGATTCCGTTTTCATCAAAAAGAACCGTTTTTGTTCCTGATGTTCCAAGATCGATACCGATAAGATACTTCATGCTTTTTACCACCTTACTTATTAATTACACGCTTGTTTTACATCTTGTATATTACGTTTACAACTGAGTTTGCAGGTTCTATTGGTAGAGTCGATGATTCGATTTTTTCACCTTCTACCCAGAGTCCTTTTTCGTCTGAACGAGTAAGAGTAATATTATATACAGCACCTCTGAACTCACGTTTAATGAGAACATTTTCAAACTTATCCGGAAGACAAGGCTTGATGCTTAAACCATCCAGTTCCGGAAGTATTCCCAACAAATACTGGCTGATATTTACAAATGTCCATGCTGCTGTTCCGGTAAGCCAACTATTCTTGGCTTCGCCGGGTGTTGCTGATTCCTGACCGGCAATGGTCTGACTGTAAACATAAGGTTCGGTTCGATGGATATCACTGATATCTTCAATATATGCAGGACAAATGCGACTATATATTTCGAATGCTTCATCTGCATTTCCTACAACAGTCTCAGCAATACTTAACCAAGGGTTGTTATGACAAAAAACACTTCCGTTTTCCTTGTAGCCTGGAGGATAGCTTGTTATTTCTCCGAGATTCAAGTGATACTCTTTATAAGCAGGAGCAACAAGACATGTACCGTACTCAAAAGTGAGACGATCTTTTGCGGCTTGAAGTGCTTTTTGTGCGTAACCATTGTCAACACCTACACCTGCCATTACGCACATGCCCTGAGGCTCTATAAAGATTTTTCCATCATTGCATTCAACGCTCCCTACCTTATCGCCATTTGAATCATAAGCACGTAAAAACCATTCACCATCCCACCCATGGGCTAAAATCGCATCATTCATTTGTTTTACGGCAATCTCTGCTTTATTTGCTTCTTTCTGCTCACCATATTTGATACACAGCTCGGTATACTTTTTACCATAGAAGACAAACATTCCGGCGATGAAGACGCTCTCAGCCTGACTTTCGATATTTGCACATGTTTGGAAGCTTTCTCCGGGGTCTTCAGAAAAGCAGTTAAGGTTTAAACAGTCATTCCAGTCAGCACGCCCGATCAAAGGCAAACTGTGTGGACCTAAATTGTTTAGCGTATAGTTGAAGCTTGCTCTAAGATGCTCTAATAATGGTTTCTCGGAACCTTCAACGTTTTCAAATGGAACAAGTTCGTCCAAAATCGTATAGTCACCGGTTTCGGCAATATAAGCATGAGTACAGCCGATCAGCCATAGAGGGTCATCGTTGAAGCCCATTCCCGTATCGGCGTTTCCTCGTTTAGTAAGCGGTTGGTATTGATGCCATGCACCCCCGTTTTCAAACTGTATTGCGGCTATATCAAGAATTCGTTCCCGCGCCCGTTCAGGTACCATATGCACAAAACCGAGAAGATCCTGACATGAATCGCGAAAGCCCATGCCTCTTCCCTGTCCACTTTCATAGTAGCTGGCACTGCGACTCATATTGAATGTGGTCATGCACTGGTATTGATTCCAAATATTGACCATGCGGTCAAGTTTTTCATCTCCCGAATCTATTGTGATTTTACCTAGCAGTTTCTCCCAGTAATCAGAGAGTGATTTTAGTTCTTTTTTTACGGTTCCAATGTCATTATACTTATCTATCAGCTCTTTAGCGGGATTTTTATTTATTACTCCGTTTGAAGCAGGACCGTCCCATTTCTCTTCCTTTGGAAGTTCGATGTAACCCAGCACAAAGATGATTTCCACTTCCTCGTCAGGTTGCAGTTCGTATTCAAGACGAAAACTCCCGATAGGTGCCCATCCATGCGCTACCGTGTTACCGCTTTTATTATTTACAACAGCCCGTGGTGACTGATAACTGTTAAATTTCCCGAGAAATGAATCCAAGTCGGTATCAAAACCTGTAGTGGGCTTATTTACCGAATAAAACGCATAATGGTTTCTTCTCTCACGGTATTCCGTCTTGTGATAAATGACCGAGTCTTCTACTTCTACCTCGCCAATATTAAGATTTCGCTGGAAGTTAGTTCCGTCATCTGCAGCATTCCATAGACAAAACTCAACTGCACTTGTAACTTCAACCTTCTTTTTTACATTAGAGGTATTTGTCAAGACCAGGCGATTGACTTCACAATTATCCTTTACAGGAACAAAACATGTAAGTTCTGAGCTTAATCTGTTTTTCTCGGACTCAAAAACTGAATAACCCATGCCATGACGGCATCTGTATGAATCCAGATCATTTTTTGCAGGAAGGTATGCCGGACTCCAGATCTCTGAGTCGTCCTTTATATAATACATCCGCCCGCCTGTATCACGTGGGACATTATTGTATCTGTATCTTGTAAGTCTGCGTAACTTAGCGTCTCGATAAAAGCAGTAGCCTCCGCCGGTGTTTGAAATGAGCCCGAAAAACTCATTTGAGCCGAGGTAATTGATCCAAGGCAGCGGCGTATGTGGTGTTTCTATTACGTACTCCCTGTTCTTATCATCGAAAAATCCGTATTTCATTTTTTATCCTTCCACCAAGACATAAACAATATCATAATTATATCTATAATTACTGATTTTTCAATAGATAAACTCAAACTATAGACAATGCACAACAGTTAAGCCTTAATATTGTCAATAGTGTACAAATAAAATGTAACAATCCTGTATTTCTTGACAATTAATTTAAAATAATATATATTCTAATAATAATGTGCACGAGCACGTTAGTGTAACAAGGTGGTGTTAAACTAACTGCCGTCACATGAGAAGTTAAATAACTTAAGGAGGAAAAGAAATGAAAAAAATCTTTGCACTAATCATGGCAGTCATTATGCTGGTAACAGTATTGGCAGCCTGTGGCGGTGGAGGCACAACAGCTCCGGCGACACAAGGTCAAGCACCCGCTGCAACAACCGACGATTCCACTGACACAGCAGCCCCGGCAGTAGATGATACACCACGCGAGGGAGGCACAATCAATATTTGGAGTTTCACAGATGAAATTCCAAAGGCAGCCCAAAGATTCAGAGAAATGAATCCCGATTTCCCATATGATATCAACGTAACAGTTATTCCACAGATGGTGGCGGATATCAGCAATCACTTGATCAGGCACTGCTTCATGGTGGCGCATCAGATGCACCGCATATCTACACAGCAGAAGCCTCATTTGTTCTCAAGTACTCGCAAGTAGATGCTGCGCATCTGGCATTGCCATACTCCGAACTTTTAGGGCAAGATGTAGCACCTATGATTTCAGCAGCACAACTTGCACAATACACTGTAGACCTCGGCACTCGCACTGACGGTCAAGTTGTGGCACTTCCCTTCCAGATGACCGGCAGCGGATATATCTACCGTCGCTCGATCGCTGAATCCCTCTGGGGCTCTGACGATCCCGAGTTCGTTGCCACAAAAATCGGTCCGGGATGGGATCAGTTCCTGGTAGCTGCAGAAGAAGCAGCCGCTGTTGGAGTATCAATACTTGCCGGTGAAGGTGATGCATGGCAAGCGATAAGAAACTCATCAGCATTGCCTTGGATCGTTAATGACACGCTCCAACTGGATCCTGCGCGCGAACTATACCTTGATGTAGGCTATCAACTATATAATAACAATTACACTGAAAAAGCAGATGCATGGGGAGATGCTTGGTTTGCAGGAATGAGCGGTGCATCAGACCGACCCATTCTCGGATACCTCGGCCCGGCATGGCTGATCAACTACGTCATGGCAGGCAATGCAGGCGATACATTCGGTGACTGGGCAATCACACACGCTCCCGTACCTTTCACATGGGGTGGAACCTGGATATTTGCCAACAACAGTACACCTGATGATTTAAGAGGCGGAGTCGCTACTCTTATTGAGTGGTTTACACTTGATTCTTCTGAGACCGGATTCCAACAGTTCTTCGCAAACGGTAACCTTTACGAAGGCAGCGCAGCATTCCCGGATGAAGCCGGTGACTTTGCAGCAGGCAGAATTTTTAAAGATGCTGTCAACTCAGGTGTTGTTCTTTCCAGATCTGACGGAACACTGGAATTCCTCGGGTGGCAAAACATGAACGATATATTCGTACCGGCAGGTGCTGCAGCTCTGGGTACCGGTTTCGGACCTTACGATGAGACTATCAATGAATACTTCAATGATCAAGCACTTCAGTTCTTCATGGGAGAGAAAACACGTGATCAGGCAATTGCCGACTTTAAACAACATGTTTTCGACATGTATGACATCCCAAGTAACTAACAAATGATATAACTTTTCGATTGCTCTACCGGGGCGGCGGCTTACCGCCGCCCCGATGCGTTTATGAATAAAAAGGAGGTCAGTAGATGGGACGTCGGCATAAGGGTGTAAGCTATGAAAAGTACGGCTATATATTTTCTATACCATTTGTGTTAGCCTTTCTTGCTTTTATGCTTTACCCGTTAGGATATACAGCTATAATTGGATTCACCGATCTCTCCGGTTTTGGCGCAGATGAGTTCTCGTTTCTTGAGGATCCGTTTGAGAACTTTAAATTATTATTTCAAAACCAACTTTTTCTTACATCAATGAACAATACTTTCCGTATTTGGATAATCAACTTCATCCCGCAAATACTTCTTGCTCTCTTGTTGACAGCATGGTTTACCAGACATAGACATAAAATAAGAGGACAAGGTGTATTTAAAGTCTTATTTTATATGCCAAATATAATAACAGCAGGTTCGATAGCTATTCTATTCAGTGCACTCTTTATGTTTCCGATCGGTCCTGTTAACCATTTACTTATAAACATAGGAATACTTGATGAACCATACCAGTTCATGAACTTACAAAGATCTGCCCAACTGATCGTATCATTTATACAGTTTTGGATGTGGTATGGTTATACTATGCTTATACTTATTTCAGGTGTATTAGGCCTTAACCCCGAAATGTATGAGGTATCCGAAATAGACGGCGCAAACGGAGTGCAGCAGTTTTTCTTTATAACTCTACCTAATCTTAAAACTATTATACTCTATGTGTTAGTAACGAGTACTGTCGGCGGTATGAGTATGTTCGATATCCCCAGACTGTTTCACAGCACTCCCGGCGGTCCGGACAACTCCACATCTACTTTATCATTATTTATATATAACCAGGCATTTGCAGGCAGATACATGTTTAATCGCGCTGCTGCAGCAAGTATGGTTGTCTTCGCGATAATAGCGATCCTTTCTGTTGCAATGTTCTATCTGCTGCGTGACAAAGACGCAATCGAACAAAAAAGACAGGAAAAAGCACTCCGGCGTGCACTAAAAGCTGAAAGGGGTGTTGTATAATGGAACAAAGAACTGTAGGTTCGATAATCTTTAAAACCATAGTTTACACAGTATGTATATTTCTCGGCGTGTTAAGTCTCTTCCCGTTTATCATCATGTTTGTTAACGCAACAAGAAGCACCCCGGAAATACAGCAGACAAGTATATCCTTGATTCCATCAGTACATATGATGGATAACTTCGGCTACATGATCAGGGGCTTATATGACCCGTGGATAGGTTTTCAAAATTCTCTGATTATTGCAAGCGGCACAACGATTGGAGCAATCTATTTCTCATCACTTACAGCGTACGCACTTACAGCATATCATTGGAAGCTACGTCAGCCTTTCTTTACATTCATTTTAGCTGTAATGATGGTTCCTGCTCAAATCGTAAATGTCGGCTTTTATCAAATGATCTGGAGGCTTGGTTACACTAACAACTTCCTGCCTTTGATACTTCCGGCTATAGCTTCTCCGGCAATCGTATTTTTCATGAGACAATATCTTATGGCGACATTTTCGCCGGATATAGTCAATTCTGCAAGGATAGATGGTGCAAAAGAATTTCGAATATTCAACCGTATCATCCTTCCGATGATGAAGCCTGCACTGGCTACACAAGCGATTTTCGTTTTCGTAACCAGTTGGAACAGTCTTTTCCTGCCTATGATACTGATCACAAGAAGTGAACTGTATACCATGCCGCTTATGGTAAGCCAGCTAAGGGGAGATTTTTACAGAACCGAGTTCGGTTCAATTTATCTCGCGCTATCCCTATCTATACTACCGTTGTTTGTCATATACTTCGCTTTATCGAAGTACATAATATCCGGTATACAGCTTGGTGGTGTAAAAGAATAGCTTATAACTTCATAGCAGCCAACCATAAGAAAATGGGATTACGACAGAAAAGTTGTAATCCCATTTAATTGTACACATTTACTTGTATTTATTTCGGAATGCTTTATACTGATATTGACGCAAAATAATACAGAAATTGAGGAGCTATTATAATGGAAGAATCAAAGCTGAGTAAAAAACGTTTCTCGCGTAAGGAATGGAGCTGGATCATGTACGACTGGGCTAACTCAGTGTACGCTACTATTATGATGGCTGCTGTGTTCCCGATTTATTTTGCATCTGTTGCTGCAAGCGCAGGTCAGGATGGTGATTTCTGGTGGGGGATCGGTTCTTCCGGTGCGATGATAATCGTAGCGCTTCTTGCACCGATCGTTGGCGCTATAGCTGATTTTAAGGGTTATCGTAAGTTAGTCTTTAATATCTTTTTTGCAATAGGTGTCGCCTTTACTCTTGCGAGCGCATTTGTTGGAAGCTGGTATCTACTGCTATTGGGTTATGCGATCTCACATATTGGTTTTTCCGGCAGTTGCCTGATTTACGACAGCTTCCTTGCTGAAGTGACTACACCCGATAGAATGGATAAGGTCTCCGGCGCAGGATTTGCATGGGGTTATATCGGCGGAAGCACGATTCCTTTTCTCATCAGCATAGCGCTGATAATGTTCAGTGACGCAATTGGCATTACTGAGACCATGGCGATTAGAATATCTGTCGCACTTGCCGCAGTCTGGTGGGGATTATTTACGATACCTTTCTTAAAGGATGTACATCAGGAGTACAGTATAGAAAAACCGGAAAACTTCTCACTACTGTCTGCAGCATTCTCAGCAGCTATTGATACCGCTAAAAAGATTCTTCAAAGTAAAAAACTTCTGTTCTATATTCTCGCATACTTTTTCTACATTGATGGTGTCGG
>Ga0123355_10001892_pt1 | contig 29401 bp, 22 predicted proteins | sample TergutEmb28metaG_3_FD_89872 | JGI IMG/M metagenome (GOLD analysis project Ga0123355, IMG submission 89872) | Embiratermes neotenicus P1 segment gut microbial communities from Petit-Saut dam, French Guiana - Emb289 P1 | ecosystem: Host-associated > Arthropoda: Insects > Digestive system > Gut ... | reverse complement strand
TACGTAATACGATAGAAGGGTCGGCGTTTTCAAGTAAGAAGTCAATCATTTTTTGTTTCATAGAAAAAATCACCTCATATAAATTTCAATGCAACATAAATCTGCTTGGGTAAGGGTGCAATCTTGGACACTTAACGCTTTGGTATTTAACTAACGTGCTATTGTATCGGCCTTGTAGTCAATACCCCCTTAATGCCGTTGACTTTGATACAATCGCCGGATACCTAGAATAGCCTATATTTTAGGCTTTCTGCGTTGTCGGAGTATTGTTTTCACATAAATCTGCACCGCGAAACAGTGTATCTCCCAAAATAGCTTGCTCTTGTTTTCACTTTGTACGGCACTTGAACACGAAACCAAAACTTTAACACGATTGTATGGGTTTCGTGTAAGGTTCTGGTTTCTGAACAAAATGCTTATTAGACAGAATATACTTCTTTATATGCTTTTTCATGTTCATCAGCAGTCATTTTTATTTCTGAGTAAAAAGGCCGACCATTTAAAACACCTCTGCGAATTTTTGATGAAGTGTCAAAATAATATCCTTCATATTCATAATCTGCTGGTTTGACATTTTTGATATATATAATTAATTCTAATGCTGCATCATAAGCAGTAGGAGAGCCACCAATTGCTGGACCAGATGGCCCTTCATAAACCGATAGTATATGCTCGTTGCCATATTCATCTTTAGCAGTTATAACGTAAATATATGCATTTTCTAAACACTTTGAACTCTCTGCTGGCTTTCCGAATATTTCAAGCAATTGACCATGAAATTTGGTGGTTTCTTCACTATAGTTGGAATTAAAGTCGATAACAGCCATCAGTTTCCCATAAGGTGGTAAGAGCTTTAAATCATTTGAAGCTTTAAATGTGTGTTTCATATTATTTCAACCTCCGCATATAGCAAGTATTTAAGTTTTCTTCTTGACCCACTCTGCAATTGTAGCATTACTACGTATATTATACATTCAAACCCAAAAAACCATATGAAATCGTGTAATTGTATCAACCCCATCATCCAAATGCCCGTGTTGACGTTGGCTTTGATACAATTGCAAGAAGCCTTAAATAGCCTCTACTTCTAGCTTTTTGCGTTGTAGGGGGTATGTTTTTCACAAAATCTGTGCCCTAAAGCGGAATGTTTGTTAGATATCTCTCTTTCGTCTGCACCCTCTGTGCGGCACTTGAATACGAAACCAAAACCTTAACACGATTATATAGGTTTCGTGTAAGTGTTCTGGTTTCTGAAGAAAATGCTTATTATATTCATCAAGTATATTTTTTCTTAACAAATATATTTAGGGATTCAAGAATATGACTATCAATAAAACCCATATTTGTGGGCAGTTCATTAAGATTAAACCATTCGATTTGCTGTACTTCTTTATTATCAATTTTGAAATCTCCTGCATAATTATCGCAAAAATATACAGTACACACTATATATACTTCATTCCCATCAGGATAAACATGATACATTGGTTTCCCAGAGAAAACACCATATAAGTCAAGAGATTGCGGGATAATTCCTAATTCTTCTTTTGTCTCACGTATCGCAGTTTCTTCGGTTGTTTCTCCCATTTCCATTGCACCACCGTGCAAAGCCCATTCCCCGCTATCGCTCCGTTTTTGCAGCAGTATCTTTCCCTTTTTATACAGTATGATTCCTGCCGATGGCATAAACATAGGCGATGTTCCGATAAATTTTCTTATATTTTTAATAGAGTTCATAAATTTTCCTCTCGTAGGTTATATGAATTTTTTTCACTACTATCCGCTACAACTATAGCATGTATGCACGCATTTTACATCCATAATAAAAAGGCATTTGGATAGTGTGGTTGTATTAACCCCACCATCCAAACGCCCGTTTCTACATCAATTTTGATGCAATTGCTAAAAGTATAAAAAAAGCATGTTTTCTAGGCTTTTGCGTTGCTATGGCTAATTGAGCTTTAACATTAAAGTGCCACCAGCGAAGAAAAAGCCTTTATGGAGTATTATTCCACAAAGGCCTCGACATAAATATTTAATGTCTTGTTATCAATAAATACAGTATCAGCACCAGATTTCCACAAGTTAAAACCTGCATCATATGGTTTATCAACAGCGGATTGTTCTGATATTAATGGCCAAAGCACATAATAAACCAAATCATAAGAACATGTCATATAATAAATACAATCGCAACGATAAAGGCTCATAAATTCACTGTCCAACTTGAAACTATTAAAATAGTCGTTCTTAAGTTCGTAAATATAATAAGCTGTATCAATTTTATGTGCCTCTGAAGGGCATCTTCCCTGGATAATATGAATGTCCACTTTTTCTTGAGAAATGACATTAGATATCTTCATATCGCTAAGCATGTTTCGCAAAGATTGTACATAGTGTTCACCCAGCACTGTCAGCGCATCTTTTGTTAAAATATCAGGACTGTTTACAGTAAAATATGCCTGACTCGGGTCATTGCATAAAGTTACATCATATATTTCCATAATGCGCTGATAAATTTCATCACCATAGGGGTAGCCATCAAAGTATGGTTTTAAGCCTACTCCATTAGGACGAAAATAATGGAAGAAAAATGGAGGGATTGGCCTATCTGAATCTTGTGACGCAAAATCCTCACTTAACTCCTCATTACTTTGAGAGAGTTCTTGCCAATGAACTGCTAAGTCTCCAACCATTGAAAATATCCCCTATTTATATAGAAACTGTATCTTTTGCAGATTAACAACTGTAGTGATTATAGCGTGGAATCGTGTTATTGCATCATCCAATCATCCAAACGTCCTTTTTATCTCAACAAATGTGAGGGATAGTATCGCTTATCTTGCAAGGTTTAGCCTCTATCGCATCCCCAAAAGATATTCCAGAAATAACCCAAAGGTCCACATGGCATCTCCGATTTTACTGGGCCAGATCTCGTTAATCACGTGTACGCAGTCATTTGGCGTATGCAACACAGTGCCGGTAAAGGGTAGACGTGTGTTAAATCTGCGGCCCATAAAATCTGCATAGTCTTCTGCACCAATTCTGGCTAGGCCGGTAAAGGCTACCACTGTATGACCTGCGTTTAGGAATATAATCTGGTCGCTGGGCATCTGGGCTAGGGAGCGTTCACTTATTAGGGCTGTGCCGTATTGGGCGTTAAGAGTCTCGGCTAGCTGGTTAATAAAATCGGTAAGTTCGTTGTTATCTAGGCCAAAGGGTCCCATAAACGCTGTGCCGAAGAAGAAATATGGGCCTTCGAAAAGTACATCGGCGTTGATGTTGAGTACGATTTTTTCCTGCTGCTCTGGGGTTAGGCTTTGTAGATAGTAGTAGGCCCCGAGATACCCCACTTCTTCTGCGCCTACAAAGGCGAATACAATTGTAAAATAATTGTCTGCCCCAAGCATACGGTACGCCCCTTCCAGCAGCAGGCCCACGCCAGAGGCGTTGTCGCTGGCCCCTGGGTTAAGTACGCCGTCGTAGTGGGCAGTTACTACTATTTTGTGCGAGCTTTGGCCTGGTATTGTCAGTAGTACGTTCTGGCTCATGGGCCTGAAAGTGGTGTATGGGTCATAGACGCCATAGTCACTGATGAAGCCCGTTCCAAACTCCAGCGAGAATATTTCATATAAAACCTCATAAATATCCAGGCCATGAAGGGGGATATCAAAGTACTCGTCAAACATATCCGCCAGCATGTATGTGATTTCGTCCAGGGTCATGCCCGTTTCTTCCATAAAATACGGAATCATCTCAAGTTCGCTGGCGATAGCAGCTGCAATGACTTCTTCCAGATGTATCCGCTCATCAGGGTCAAAAATATTGTACCGCTCGGCGATATAGGCAAACCAGCCCATCTGCCCAACTACATCATCAAAGGCAAATGTTTGTATATATACTGTATCTTCTGGGTGGCCCATTGCCAGCAATTGATACGCAATCCATTCCGCAGCTTCCAGCTCCTGATAAGAGAAGGGTACGCGGTTATAGAAATAATCGTTAAGCGCAGTGATAAACTCCACTGCTGCCTGGCCATGGTCGGTGGTGCGTACCACAGGCTGCACCGGCTCTATATCGTCCCGTACTTCTATTTCAGGAAAGTCGTCCCATTCCCAACCCCATGCCGGAAAAAGCAATGTAAGCGCAAAATCCATAGGAATCCATACATGCCCGGCATCATTGAAGCCGCCAACCTCCGCGATAACAATAACCAGCACATCCCCGCCACCAGTAGTTAAATACACGGTTTGGCTGGGTCCGTCCCATTCCACAGTGGCCCCAGCGGCCATAGCCACATACCGCAGCCGTAAGTACGTCTCGCCATCTACCTCGCGGGCAGGTATAGGAATGGTAGGCTCCCCGTCAATGAAAAAAGTTATGTCCAGTATCTGGGTAACATTCTCGTCCCAATCATCATTGGAATATCCATAGTCCGCACCGGCCGGCTCGTAAGCGAAAACAGTGACTGTTGCCAAAGCAACAACCATAGTGCAGGCAAACATCAAAGCAAAAAATCTCTTCATCAGTCGTTCCTCCCAAAATTGATATGTAGTATTCTAACACACACAAGGCATAAAAAGACAATATTCCCCACAAAACCAAAGCATTCGCAGGATGAAAGGCTCATGCAACCGCTTTTAATGATTTTGCCAAAGACTTAAACTACCGCTTTTGATGATTTTGACAAAAGCGATTCCCATAGCTGCTGATACTAAACCTTTTGGCCCTGCCAAACACAAAGGCACAAATACGGCTCCAAGGCGATTATTTTCAATCGTATAGGAACAGTATTTGTGCCTTATGCTTACGTAGAGTTAAAGCCTTACGTCATTCAGCAATACAAGTGACTGCAATGCCCAAAGCCTTTAAGTGCAATATAAAACTTAGAATCACAGCATGTAAAACCTAGCTGAACCGTCCCATGAGTATCTCCTGAAGGAAGATAATAAATGCCTCAAGATTAGCATTCATCATCCCAGGCCAAAGCGCTTCAATAGTGTGGAATTCATCCAGAGGCGTATGCAAAATAGTACCAGTAAACTCACCGCCGCCTTCGCCAAGCCTGGTAAGTTGCGCGGCAAGCTCCGGAGAAACATTTTCGTATCTCTCAAGCCCCACCAGGTTTACAACGGGATGCCCGGCAAAGAGGAATACCAGGTGGTCGCTGGGAAAGGCCAGATATTCTGGTAGAGAAAGCAGCTCGAAATCATGGTTGTTTGTAAGATAGGCCGCAATGACGGTTACTTGAGCAGAAACAGGGTCAATAACAGGGTCTACTACTTCCAGCATAGAAGCTTGCAGCAGCAATAATTCAGGAGACAGCCCTAAAATGTCAGCCATTACAAGATCCAGCAATGCCTCCAGGGAGTCAAAGCCTAACTGATCGAATGGAGGATCTATGCCCATAGCAGCAAACTCTGCCATCAGGATCTCATACTGTATTGTAAACATGTCTTCCATAGCATCAAATACAGCCAACTGCAGCTCTGGAATAACCTCTTCGGTGAGTTCCGGGGCAGAAGCGGCGCCATAGATGACATATGGGCCTTCTATAAGAACATCAGCGTTTACCATCATCACAATGTTGTCACGCTGGGCTTGGGAAAGCCTTTCGTAGTAATAATATGCCCCAATAAGCCCAACTTCCTCTGAGCCAAAGAACACATATACAATTGTGTAATAATGATCCGCTTCAAGCATACGCTGTGCACTTTCCAGAAGCAGTGCTGTGCCGGACGCATTGTCGCTGGCGCTGGCATATGGAGGAGAGTCGTAATGTGCGCCTACAACTATTTTACGATAGCTTTGTCCGGGTATGGTTAGGATAACATTTTGGCTTACCCTGTCAGCCCGAAGCTGATAGTTCCGGCCTACGCCCAAGATGTGTGGTGCTGTTACCTGGCTCCATCTAAGAGGCGTGAGGCCAATCCCTAAGTCTTGTATTTCCCAATAGGTGAACTCTTGTACTTCAATATTGTCCCAATCGTGGCCCATGGCAAGCAGCTCTTCCACAATCCATACCGCGGTCTCAAGCTCGCGATATGTAAAGGCAGAACGGGCCCCCAGGTTGTCACTAATGTATTCGATAAAGTTTACGGCTATCACGCCATAGGGCAAATCTGTTGAAAAGCTTGCCTCTCTTACGTCTGCAAAGTTTTCAGCATCCCACAAGGTAAGGTCAATGCGGTCTACTATTTCGGTTGCAGGAGTTGTGACCTCAATGCCAAGGAGCATGGCCGTTGCCTGCATGTTATACTCAGCAGGGATGCCAAACAGCAAGGTTAGCTCGTTGACTACATACAAAAATGGAACCCATGCCACCCCATTTTCAACAAACCCGCCTACGGCTGCAATGACTACAACATAGGTTTCACCATCAGGCAAGGTTATAACGGCGGCGCGGTCGGCGCTGTTCCATTCGACTGTTGCGCCAAAGGCATACATTGCCAGCCTAAGGGGTATATAAACCTCACCTTCATGGTGGCGCAGAACAGGTTCCCCGCTTGTGCTTGCAACTACTGACAATGGCATTGCCATGGCAATAATCAGTGCAAGCACCATAAATACTGCTTTTGCTTTTCTCATGTTTCCTCCTAAATATGTAGGGACTTCTCTGCCCCCAGATTTACAACATCTCATACTAGCATAAACTTGGACTGACGTTCAATAGTAGTGCTTAAGGCGGGTGGGAGCCGCGCGGTAGGGCATGAGCTTGTTTTTGCGCTAGGTTCCGGCTGATGTCAAGCAGCCTCAGGGGAGGAAAATGCCATTTTCTTGCGGATTATCATCCGCAAAAATGGCGTTTTTCCAACCCCTGAGTCTACTTGACGCCTCCACAGACGCGCAAAAACAAGCTCATGCCCTACCGCGCTGCGTTGCACTTGCTAGTGGAAGGAAAAAACCTCGCGGGTTATGCACATAATCGGGTGCTAACCATCCGCTGACAGATGGCTATCCGCATAGCACAACCATACCCAACAAACTTAATCCCTTGCCCTTCCCCTAACCGCCCTCCCTTGCGGGGGCTTGGCGTGATGTTTAAAACCCAAAATATCAGGCAATATTTATTACAACACCGTCACAGTATCGTAACTTCGAATTAACGATATCGTAAATGCCCCGTAATTGTATTACAGGCCTGTCACGTGTAAAGTATAACCATCAACAACAGCAATAACATCCCGCAACAAAACAGTTAATTCATACTTGTCATGATATCTATCCCGGGTTCCTCCTCCTTTCCCTGGGACGGTATGGGGCTGATTTTTATGGCCCAGCCACCAGCCGCATGATATCAACTGGTCATCTGGTTAACACCCGATGGTCATGGCATAACTCAAATAATAGAAGGCCATAATGAGAAATACAAAAAATGCACCTCTCCCTGGGAAGAGAGGTGCATTTTTTTGCTATAAGCCAAAGCTACCTAAGTCCTGCCTGGGCCAGCTCCAACTCTTGCCGTACAATGTCTTCCAACCCTGCACTATGGTTCGCGAAATTTATACCACCGATAATGCTATAGCGCAAAACAGGGTCGACTGTGGCATTGGTGTGGGTTGTCCCGGGGATGTTGATGCCGGTTGGCGCAGAAAACCTTCCCGACATATAGCCTGGCAACACCCTTAGCCCGTCTATCAGTGCCCGCCCCAAGGTGCTGTAAACTTCACGAAGGCCGGGGGCAGGGATTGTTTCCCATAGAGATTCCAGCACTTCGCTGCTTTGGGTCACGGGTAGGGTATTCATTACTATTTCCATCTCACGCGCATATTGCAGGCGGCGAAGATTGCCTTCTGCGCCATGGCCCATCCATCTTGCAAGCTGGTAGGCCTCTTCTGGGTGATTTGTAAAAGCCGATATACCCATAATGTTTAGTGTCGTAACAGTGCGCCCGCCAGGCACACCAATAAAATCCCATTCAAAGTCAACTTCGTTTAGCATAATATCCATCAGCCCTGACCCGCCGTAAAACATAGCCATCTGGCCGGCTCTAAAGGCCCCAAGGTCATATCCTACAGGAAAATGAGCCCGTATAGCTTCAGAGGTAAGGCTGTTGAAGGTGTAGCCGCCACTATAAATCTCAGCGGCAATACGGATGGCATCATGCATCTCGGGTGAGTTTAGCGAAAAACTTATCCCGTCATAGGCCAGGAAGCCAAAGCTTGTGTTTACTGCACCTGGATACCACTCCGGGAAGGAAAAGCTATGGTTTAGCCCAATACTTGGATGATTAAAATCAGTGGCCCTACGTACTGCGGTAACAAAATCGTCGGCAGATACGCCAAAAGCGGGAGCCTCAAGGCCAAGTGCCCTAAACAAGTCCCTGTTTACAAAGTAGCCCTGTATATCCTGGGAAAAGGGCAGGGCATGTACCCTGTTGTTAACGAGTAAAGCCTGCTGGAGCGGCCGGGGTAGGTCAAAGAAATCGCCGTCTTCCCATGCCATGTTGTGGATATCCATAAGCCATCCCGTGCCGGCAATAGTCCCTAAATCATCTATCATGAAAACATCAGGTAAACTGTTTTGGGCGGCAGCGGCAGAAAGGCCATCCATCCATGGTGCGACAGGGCTGATTATGCTTGTGTCAATTTCTATTAATATATGTGGGTTGTCGTCCATAAAGGATTGCAGCATACGCAGCTCTAGGGCGTTGTCATGGCCTAGCCCCAGGTTCCAGTTGGCGTAGGTAAGGGTTATCCCGTCACGCGCTGGGCCGTCAACCCCTCTTCTTGCAACTAATACAATTGCAAGAACTACGCATATAATAGCAATGGGTGCAGCTATCAGAACAATTTTCTTGCGCCGGCTATACATCTCTTGTACTTTTTGCAGAAATTTTTTCACATTAGTACGTCCTTTCAAGTTGTGTCAGATTCGGTTTTGGTCTTTTTGGAAAAAGCGGCTATTGTCCGCCTTGCATACTCATGCCGCCTCTTCGGGCTTTGCTGCGGATTCGCACCTTGCGCGGAGGGCATGTTATTTGTAATACGGCTTATTGTAATATTATTACTGTAGACTGCAACCCCAATAAGCGAAATATTTTTAAATTGTAACCGTTTTGTAATTGTATTTTACCTACAATCGTGTTTCAATTACTTCGTAATAATTATCAAGATTAGCTTTGAGTCCATATATTATTAATAGGAGGTGAGCGGGATGCCCAGGATTGCACGGTATGTAGTTGCATTGATTTTTTGCTTTACCCTCTTGGGCGTAGCCGTGTATGCCTTCGACGCCAGAGGGTTGTCTTCTGCTGCCTCTGCATGGCAAGCTGGAATGTACGAAGCTAGGATCTTAAACACAAGACAGCAAGGTCTGGACATCCGTGGCGAAGTACCCGAGATACTGGAAGACTTTGGCCCGGCATACGAAGCCCTAAACATGGAAATAGAACAAGCTATAGATACCCTGGCAGAAGGCACAAGGCGGATACGGGCAAGAAGTGTCAGCTTTGACTACGAAATATATTACACCAACGAGGTAGTATCCATTGTTATATCAGCCACAGCCCGGGCCGTCACGGATCGCACGTCGGTGCTTTCCATCAATTTTAACCCCCGCACCGGTAATCTTGTGACCTTGACTCAGGCCATGGGAGGCCTTGATATCACACCCCTGGCAGAGGGCAAAATTGCCGACATGATACGCCTAGACCCAGCGACCTATTATGCCGCCTTTACAGCCCCTCCTACCGGGCAGGCCTTTTACTTGACGGACACGCTGCTGGTTTTGTTATTTGACGAGTTTCAGCTTTCATCTATACCCGGAGCAACATCAAGCATAAGGTTTGTGCGGGACAATATCATGCAGGTTACCATTTCAAGAGATGACTATCGCATCAGCCCAGATAGATATGCTATCAGGATGATGCCTGTGCGCCGGACATTGATAGGCTTGGGCTACGAAGTAGGGCCTTGGTGTCCCATAAACAGAGAGACCCCAATTTCCCTCCATGGCCGCGAAATAATAGTGTTGCGTGAAGGCGAAAATAATTATCAACTAAATGGGGTATTGCAGCGCACACTTGAAGCGCCTCCCACGTTGTTTAACGGCCATCTATATGTACCCATAAGCTTCTTTGACCAGATTCTGCGCCTTACGGCATTTACTATCAATGCCCAGGATAGTATATCTTTTATATCCTATCTGGCCCCGCCGGCAAGCCGCAACGAAAGCGTTGGTGCAGCCCCAGTTCCGCCGCCCATGCAGCCTTCCATGCGATAGACGATACAAAAAATAATGGCAACCATATACAACTCTACACTATGACGAAAAATAAAAGCCCCTGAAATGGGGCTTTTACATTTTCTTCAATAATTCCAATAATGCGAATTTCTGCTCACGATTAAGTGTATTCCACACATCCAGCATTTCTCTCTGTTCGCCATTCAAAACTACCGCTTCATTGCCATTTGCAAAAAACTGACACAGGCTTATGCCTAATCCTACGCATATTGCCTCTAGTGTTGGTATTGTCGGTTGATTATTTAACCGAAATAAGTTGTTCAATGAGCCTTCGGATATGCCAGATTCTTTAGCAAGTCTATAATTACTCCAACCTCTTTCATCCCTTAATTCCTTAATCCTATCCAATATCGCCATGAATGCTACCTCCGTTTACGCAAATGATACACGTATAAAAGTGTGCATTGTACGGTTAATAGCACTTGCATATATGCATTAATGTATGTATAATTGGGTAAATATGACTGTATATGGCAGATGCAGTCGAAATTGGGAGGGAAGAAAATGAAACACTTAATGTTTGCTGTAGTAACAACAATTGCGTTAGGCTTATTAGTCGCTTGTGGGGAAGTGATTAACGATGTGGATACAGGGATACCTGCTACACCCTCACCCGTGGCTGAATTAATGCCAACTGCAACACCAGAGTCAACGCCTGGTTCACAACAAACATCAGACTCAGAGTCCACAGCAACACCAACGTTAGGGCAATGGTACGTTGAGGCAACGGAAGAAGCTCTAGCAATTATAGAAGAAGCTCTCAAAATTGTTGATAATTATTTGGGTGGCGTAAGTAATTTTAGCACAAGGCTAATAGCACATATGGGCTTACAGTCTCAGGCTATACGTATAGGTGGAGTGCGTGATCGCGATGCTATTGATGGCATTTCAAACATGTCGCACATGCTAATACAGGCAGATATTACAAGCACCATTGCGTCATTTGAATTGTATATGTCTGACGAGAGCAGCGAAAATCGAGACTACATTATTCGTAACCGCAACACAATAGCCGAAGGATTAGGATTAGATGAAGAGTGGGATTGGGCAATCCCATTCGAAAGCACAGACGAGGAATCCTCAGCAGGTTTACCAACCCAGGACGCTGGTATTAGCTTAGATGATGCATTATCTTTTGGCAGCGCCTTTGAATTTGATGGTTTCAATATCACAATGGGAACTACATGGGAGATGACTACGGTTGCCAACAGGTTTAGTGATTTTTATGGGCATGATGTTATTAGAGTGCCTATAGAAATTACAAACATAAGTGGTGACACAGCTACCTTGCGCAATCCTGTATTTTATGATCCTGATGGACTCAGGCTGGATAATATCCACACATTTTTCAGGGACTACAGGCCACAAAGTATGCGACCCGATGCGACTGCGACTGCGCATCTCCATTTTTTATATGTAGGTGATGGTGAGTATTGGGCTATATTCTCTCGTGTTAGAGAGAGGGTGGAGATCAAGCTGTATATAAATCACTAGATGTATAACTGAGTTAATGCCAAAAGAAGAAGCAACCCGTTATTTTGGGGTTGCTTCTTTATATTCTAGGGCTTTTTTTAGGTTTTTGTTGAAGTCGCTTTTATGGTCTATCTCATACAGTTCTATAGGCAATTGCATTTGTATATAGCCGCCCTTATAGTGATAGTTCACTTTTTCACGTAATTCGCTTATGCTGTCGCATGACTTTGCCATTCCTACAATCTCAAAACACCTTGAGACAAGGGTTTTTAACCCCTTGTGTTCAGTTAATTGCCTATGCCAGTGGACCCCAGGCTCCGGTTTGTTTTCTCTTAACCATTTTGCTACGTCTGGGTCAAATGTATCATAGATTAACTCAATCACTAATTTCCCCCACCACTTGGGGCGTTGGCTTAATGGGGTAGACCAATTAGTGAGACGCCCAAACTCTTCCCATAATTCATCGGGAAATGTTTTTTCCCATGCCCTTAACTCTTCGGCAATATAAAGGCGCAACTTTAATTGCAATTCATCTTCTTTTCGCTCGTATTGATACCCTGTAGCTTCATCAATTAAAGCGTCAAGCCCCACATTGGCACAGGCACTTAATAAAATGCTGCATTGTATAGCGATTTCTCGTTGCCTGTCTGTAGTAAGCGCCTTATCACTCAGTGCCGCAACATAAGCACGACACAAATCAAGAAACTGCTTTGACTCAAAACATTTAGCTTTTTGAGGTAGCCCTGGTATTGTTAATTCCACAAGTTCGGCCACCAAAGAATCCCCATTTATATAGGGTTTCATGGCATTTACACCCACATATTCGGCCACGTTCCCGCCGTCCCTGTTTGCAATGGCTTTCATGGTTCCGCGCAAGCTAATAAGTCTCAACCCCGTGTCAGACACATAACATTCAACCTCATTGTTTCCTAATTTTAATATTCCCCAATACTTTGCGAATGGCGATTCTGGCAATTTACCATCAATGCTCTCTGCTTTTTTATCCATGCACCAACCTCCTATAAGTAGTTCTAACGCCCATATTAGCAAGCAGAAAATTAATCCGTCCGCCCTCCGTATTGCCCCGAGTATTATATCTAAAAACAAACTCATCAACATAATTCTGCAAGTGCTTACGTGATACAAAGTGATATATGCCAACAATGCCGCGCTTCAATAATGACCAGAAGCCCTCTAGTGTGTTGGTATGTGCGTCACCATTTACATATTCACCTGCGCCGTGATTAACCATAGCGTGTTTATATAGCTTGGCAACGCCATTATAGCCTACCCATTCATCTGTGTAGAGGCTTGCAGAATCCTTAACACATTGTACAACCTCATGAGTAAGTGTATGCGCCTGTACATTGTCTACCTTGCGGGCATTCAATTTACCACCGCGCTCTACCATGCCCACAACGGGGGTTTTGTCCTTTGCACTACGGCCCTGGGATTGTTCAACTTTCTTGCTCTTATGCCGGTTCTTATTCTTGCCACCGACATAGGTTTCATCAACTTCTACATTGTTATCTAGGTCGTTGTTGTTCTCAATGCCAAAGCAGCGTCTAATCCGGTGCAACATAAACCAAGCTGTCTTTTGGGTAACATCCAAGTCTCTTGCAAGCTGCATGGATGATATGCCTTTCTTGTGAGAGGTTACGAGCCAGATAGCTAGAAACCACTTTTGCAGTTCAATTTTGGTGTTGTCGAACAGGGTATCAGTTTTAACATTAAAATACTTGCCTGTGTTCTTACACTTGTATTTGTTGCCTTTGCATTTGTACACTTTAGAGGTTGCGTCAAATGGGCTTACAACATAGCCATTCCAACGCAATTCTTCTAAATGCTCAATGCATGACTGCTCATCTGGGAAAGCTTTCAAAAGCTCTATAATTGAGTTAAAATCTGCGTTAATCATGGGCTGTCTCCTTTCGGGCTTGTCTGCCATGATTATACATTATGTAGATACACCATGTCAAGCGCTTGTGGTGTAAATTTATATATAATTGCCAAAATAATTACGTTGTTATTATGCGTCACCATTTAGGATTTTTGATGGTGGCGTTTTTTATTGTACATTTTTATGCCAGTTTGACATAATGTTAAATTTATGTTACAATTTTTTAATCTATGTGAGAGGGAGATAAGTAAGCAAGACTATTACTTTACAATAGGAGAGGTGAAGCGCTTGTTTGATAGGACAGATGTTTTCCATGTAAGAAGCGACATCCAAAAAATAGTAGGCAGCAAGGTAAGACTAGAAACCAACAAGGGCCGTCATAAATCGGTAGTAAGCAGCGGGATAGTGTCTCATGCATACCCCAGCATCTTTACCGTACAACTAAGCGAAGGCCCCGATACCTCCCGTAAGCTGTCGTTTAGCTATACCGATGTACTAACCAATACTGTTGAAATAACCTTATGCGATTAGATATTGATTTGGAATGAATGAAGTGCGAAACTGAATATGAACTTGTATAGCAAATTAATTCGAAATTTGAGTTATGCTGGATTGATTTAACGCCTCTTGTCTTTAGACTGGAGGCGTTTTTATAGCAATTCACCTTTAAATCGGCCCCATCTGTCGCCGAAAACCCGTTGAAGCGTCCGGGATTTTTGGGGTGGCTGCTATAGTAGCCTTGCACTAACTGCCGCCGGCTCCTTAACCAAAGTATCCAGGATATCCTCTACCAGTTCGTGACGGAACATATTCTCGTAGATTATGGCGTTGTTGATGGCGAAGTAGGTGTCTGGATGGTTTTCGTTTAGGTAGGGGGTGGTGTTTTTGTGGGTGGCTTCCTTAGTGGCTATGCTGCCGGTGGGCATTTCTTCGCTGTAGTAGTAGGTTATGGTTTCATTGTAGAAGAGGGAAAGCTTGGCGGTATATAAGCCATAGCGCAGGTATTGCATGGGGATATTGGCAAAATCCCGGGCTTGGCCTATGCGGTAGTTTAGCCTTATGTCCTTACCAGGCTGGTTGCGATACAGGAAGGGCTGATATTTTTCTAAAAATGGGTGAGGGTATGGTTTGTTTTCTTTGAACGCAGGGAGAAGTATGCCCTCGGCTTCTTGGACGGCTATGCACTTAGTTATTAGCTTATCTGACCGGAAGGTGGTTATCTTGTGGGTTAGGTAAGTGTGGCATAGAGCAAGTAGTAGGTACGTGTTATTACATGTGTCTTGATGTGCGTTTTGGCATGTGGCTTGGTGAGGTTGGATTAGGTGAGTGTTATTGGATACATGGCTTGAGCTTGTGTTTTGGCTTAAATGTTGGTTTTTGTTGGGCTGGCTTAGATCTGTGCTTTGACTTGATAGATGGTTTAGGTATATTTCTTCTAAGATGTTTATGGTTTCGTGGTCTGGGCATAGGTTTTGGATTAGCATTGCGTAGGTTAGTAGTTCTACAAACTGGGTACATTCTTTTTGGGTCTTTTGGATGGCATATAGCCGCCGGAAGGCCTTTTGTATTGGGGCGTCCCATTTGTGCATCCAAAGGCCCCCTTGTAGAATTTTGGTTTCTAGACGTGGATCGGGTGAGGAGTGCTGGACTGGGGTAGCGGATGAGGGGTGCTTGCATGAGGCGGCGTATGTGGGTTGTAGGCTTTTACTGGTGGGGGCCGGTGAGTATTGGTTTTGCATGGAGATTGCAGCTGAAAGGGCCTGAAGCTCCTGCTGGCTGGACGGGTGATGGGCTAGTGTAAAATCTAACAGGGCTTTATTGTGGTAGCCGGCTAATTGTATGTTATAGGCGGCTTGGGCTAGGTTGAGATTGGTATCATTGGTATCGCTGGGCAATAGTTGACACAGCGCCTGATATAAAGCGGGGGCTGGGATTATATTATGATACTGGGCTACTAGGATTGCAGCCAGGTTATACTCCTTGGCTGCTAGATATGTTTCTAATATTTGCTGGATGTCGTCTGTGCCTAGGGTGTTTAGTTCTACATCTGCGTAATATTCAATGGCCTTGGCGTTATTGCCTTCTTTGTGGTATAGGTGGCCTAGGTGAGTAAGTAGGGTTTGGCGGTATGATTTTTGGAGGGATTTTTCTTCTTGCAGGGCTTCTAGGATGGGGATGGCCTTAAAGATGGTTGTGTTATTTACTGCTGCTTTAGTCTCAGATGCATCCAGGTAATGTGCTGCAAGATATGCAAGTAAGTAGAAGCCTCTTTCGCCTTTGCTGAAAAAGTGGTGATATAAATCTGCATTAGCAAGCGGAACCATCCGCCGGATGGTAAGAGGCTCGTCTATTATAGTGCGCTTGCCTGTGCCTAGGCATACATATGAAAAATCACCGCCTGCTTCTATTATCAGCGGGCTGCGGCCTTGATGGCTATGGCCTGTGATTGCCGGGCCAGGCTCGGGAAACTCGTATTCGTCTGCTTGGCGCTTTTGTGGGTGGGTGATGAAAATGTGGCTTGCCTTTGGGCTTACAGTTAGTTCAAAGCGGGTTAGGTTCTTCTGTAGTTCATTTTCGATTTTTGCGATTACGAGCGCTTTGTCAGTCTCTTTCTTCTTATCAGTTGATTTGGTGAGGTGTTTGCCGGTGTATTTATGTTTTTCCCAATAAAACTGGTATAGGGAATTAGCTTGCCGGCCGGATATCCCGTTTTCCAGTGCCTTGATGGTGATATTTGCGATTATGTCTTCCCGGCCCTTTAGGAGGTGGGCGTGGGCTGGGTCTGTTAGCAGTAGGTGGCAGATGTATACGGCTATTGAGATGCAGACTTCTTTGGTTTCGAGGAGAGTCATTGTTTCGTGAGGCTCATGAGGGCGGCGGGTTTCCTTTGCATCGGCTAACACATTTGCCCCCAAAATATCAGTGGACTCTAGAAAATGCTCCAGGGCATGGGTGTTTACATCCTCAATGCCATTGGCATAGGAAGATTGCACAAGTAGCGTGTTAAGATGGCTTAGGCTGATTTGGGCATCTGCTGCCTTGCGGTACAGTGTATTTACCTCAAGGCTATGATCGCCACTTTGGATGCGGTTTGCGCATACGGCTTTCAGCAATAGGGGGTGGTCGCTAAGGGCGTAAAGCCGTTCTCCAACTGCAGGGTTTCTTCTTACTGCGTTGAACAGTACATATTCGTGGGCAATTGTTGCCTGGGAAATATCCCCGCCTTGGGTAGCAGCGTGGGTAAGAATGGTCAGCAGTGCCTCGCCTTGTTGCTGGCTGCCGGCATCTAGTACTGCATCAGGGGATTTGTAGCAGCGAAACAGGGCCTCGCCCAGATATACACTTTGGCAGCCATGGCTGTAGGCTTTGAAGAGGATTTCGTAGGCTTGGGCATACTCCTCTAAGGCAAGGTGTAGCTGACCCAGCATTACATCATAGTAAGGAGAATAGTCTACGGCTTTGATATGGGCTGTATAGGCCTTGTGATATCTCTTTGCGGTGCGGGTCTTTTGTTGGTGGATGGCTAGGTATGCCCGCAGGAAAAGGAATACGCCGTAATAGAAGGGCTCGTTGGTTTTGAGAAATCTGCGATGTGCCCAGGCTGCGTCAAACATTGTGGCGGCGGTATCCAGGTGGCCTGCTTCTATTGCCATAAAAATAGTCAAAGTCAAAAGTCTGACATGAGGCACGTTGCGGCGATGGGCCGTCATGGCCCCATGATAGGCTCTTTCTAGATAAAATGTCTCACCTGGCTGTTGCATACGATATGCCAGCCAGTTGCGCAGGGAGTATATGATTGCAGATTTTACATCCTCTTTGGATGCAAAATCCTGGTGTAGCTTTGCTAGTTTTTTATCCATCTACCATTCCCCTATAGTGAGATACAGCCGTCTATGGAAAACCTGGCCTGGGCAGTGGGCCCGCACGTCCACATATGTGGAGATATAGGGCAGACTGCGAAAAAGCCGTTGTGCACTGGCAAAAGCCGTGGGCCGTATCTCAAATGGAATTGAATGAGCAGTGCCAATTACATAGGTGTTGGCGTAGAAGCGCACATATCTGTCCCGAGAGTAGACCTCAATTGTCATGTCCGAGCCGGTGTTGTTTTCTATTTCTATGCTGCCCCTGTCCTCGTATCGATAGCCTACCCGGGGTAGGCGTAGAGTGAAGGGTGCGGCCCGGCGTACGGTTAGGTCTAGGATGTTGTTGGTATGGTTGGCATTGTTATCGGCGGAGTTGATATTGTCGCTGATATACTTTACATTGCTGCCGATAGGCTCTGGGCCTATCTGGATTTGCGCCCTTACAAAAGGGCTTGGCATATGTGCTGGGTCTATGGTAATGCCTATCTCAGCACGGTTTTCCTTGTCGTAATCAGATGACGCAAGCCTTGTTGTAGAGAGGCTTAGCCAGGGAGAGTCTGAAAGGGGGATGATGGGGGCGTCGGCGTAGCCGCTGTCGGATTTTTTTACATAAAATTTTGCTTGGGTCTTGATTGCTGGTTTTAGTACTATGCCTAGTTTCTGGGTTTCTAGGGTTAGCTGGGTTTTAGATTTTTGACCGGATAGCATGAAGAAGTTATCTAGGGCCCTTTCGCGGTTTACGTCTTTGTGTAGGATTTCATAGATTTCCATGTGGGGATAGTTTGTGGATAGCAGCAACATATAAAACTCGCTGGAGGTGAACAGCCTGCGAGCTGCTGCCGGGTGGCTTTGGGCGTAGTTATAGAAGTCTTGAGTGGAGGAGATTGTGGGGCCTTCATCGGTTTGGATGGTCATAGGGGCGGAGGTTATAGTTATGGGCAGGGTGGTTTCGCCGCCGGTGGAGGAGATGTAGGCTTGGGATTTGATATGGTTTGCTGCAGCTTCAGATGTGCTTTGGGATTCGTTGTCTTGCCCTTCGGATATACCACGGGAGAGGATGTTACTTAGTTCTTCTGCCCCGCTTTGCGAAAGAGTGTATGTTATGACTTGATTGTTTCCCGTCCACTGGCTTGGGGAAAAGTCCAAGCCCTGAAGGCGCGGCAATATATGACCGGATAACTGACCGCCACCGGCGTTTTGTATTGTGAAGCTGCCGCCGCTGCCTGCCACCGCTGGGATTACCAGGGCGTCTGTGTCTAGCTGCAGGGATGGGAGAGGATGTTCATAGAGTGATGCTGTCAAATGCTATCACTGCCTTTTCACTATTTGGACTATCTTGTATTTATACAGGAGTTGGAGCTACGCCGCGGCGTTCTGGGTTATAGCCTCAATAGCTGACCGCAGCCGTGAAAACACTCCAACATCATCAAATATGTCGCTTATCCGCCCAAGGTCAGCAAAGGGACTCTCCTGCAAAATAGCCAAATCCTTCATCATGCCGTTTTTGACGATGTAGTTAACTATCTGCCTAACAAAGTGCATCTGGCGGCTGTCAAGTTCCGCATCGCCTAAAAACTCGGAGAAAGCGTCATTGGCGGCTTGCTGGCTTAGGCCCACGATGGAACGGACCAGTTCGCTAAGCTTGGTTTCGCCGTATTGAGCGGCGTATTGTTCCTTCGTGCCAAGCTCGCCCCACAGGATATCTTCCAGGGTTGCAATATCCTTTGGCGTCAGGGGCACGTTGCCTTTGAGCTTGGCAATAGCAGGGATATGTTGGTTTTGCGCAATGTAGTGGTTTACCTTCTTTTTGTAGTTGGCAAGATCGTCATTGTCAAGCTGGGACTCGTTCCACTCCGTAGACAGTATATCGTCTGTGAAGTTGGTGTCGTAGCGGGTGCGCTCGTCTGGAGGAATGTACTTGATGAGATCCCGCAGCTTGATGCGGATGTCTTCATAGTCCATAATCCCGGCGCGATCCAGAAAAGCGCCTAGCAAAATCTGCTGAATAAGCTGGCTTTGTTCTGCCACCGCTGGAATTGTAGCACATCTGGACAACTCCTGCGCTTTTCTTATGAGGTCATTTTTTGCGCGCTTGTATGGTTTTGCGGCAAGCATGGCCAGTTGTATCTGATAAATTAGCATGTCGAAGCGCAGAGCAGAAATTTCTTCTTGTGATGGGGGGATAAGGGGGGCGATATGTTCCGCGATTTGCAGGGTGTTTTCGTATGTCAGAGCTGTGAAGTTGCTTTCGGCTTGGAACTTGTCGATAGTTCTAAGATGCTGCTTTATGGCAAAATTATCACGGTTGAGATGGGTGACTTTTGCAATCAAATCCTGCACAAGCTGGGCACGGTATTCCTTTAGTTCGTCTGTCTGAAACACTAAATCTTGCAGCTTATACACCATCTCGGCTTTGGTGTTGAACATCCGCTCTTGCAAAGTAGCAACTGTCCCGGCTTCCCTGCCCTTTGTGCCAAGGCGGAAAAACGGGAAATTTCCGCATAGATCAAAGATATAGAATTGGGTCTTGTCTTCACCGTCCAAGAGATCAGGACACAATCGTGTGCCCCGCCCTATCATCTGCCAAAACTTAGCCCGGCTGAATACCTTTTTAAAGAACACCAGGTTAAGGATTTCCGGCACATCTATACCGGTGTCCAGCATGTCCACTGAAATAGCGATTTGGGGGAATTTTTTAGGGTCGGAAAAGTCATCTATAATGCTTTGGGCATAGTTGATATGGTGGGCTATGACTTGGCAGTAGCCGCCGGGGCCGGTCGTTTGGCTTGTGCCAGGCTGATTGCCCATGCGTCCTGAATAATCGGGAAACTCTTTGCTCCATACCTCTAATATCTTCTCGGCGTGGTTACGGTTTTTGGCAAAGATTATGGTCTTGCCGATCTTTGTGCCGTAATCTATACGCTGGCCATTGTCCATGAGTAGGTGCAGGGCCTTTTTTATTGTGTCGTAATTGAATAGCCATTCGTTCAGTGCTCCTGCGTCTATGGAGTCGGGGATATTGCCTTCTTCGTCAGTGAAGGTGTTTTCGTATACTTCCTTTTCCTCAGGGGAAAGGTCGTCGTATGTTATGCCTTGGCTTATGAATTTTAGCTCGGACTCTATAGATACATAACTCACCAGATAGCCGTCTTGCACGGCCTGAGAAAGCTCGTAGCCATAGGTGGGGACGCCGCTCTCTAGGTCGAAGATTTCGTAGGTGTTTTTGTCTATATCGTCCTTGGGGGTGGCGGTGAGGCCAACTAGGAGGGCGTCAAAATAGGTGAAGATGTCTTTGTACCTGTTGTAGATACTGCGGTGGGCCTCGTCTACGATTATCAGGTCGAAATGGCCGGGGGTGAATAGGCGGTTGCCGGTCTCGTCCCGGGTATCATCTATGGCGTTCATTATTGTCTGATAGGTAGAGAAAACTGCCCGGGCGGAGGTGTCTACCTTGTTTTCCAGTAGATTGCAAAGAGAGAGGTTGGGCATTAGCTTTGCGAATTCGCGCTTTGCTTGGTTTACCAAGGCTTGGCGGTCGGCTAGGAATAGGATGTTTTTTATCCAGCCGTAGCGTTCCAGTACGTCTACAATAGAGATTACCGTCCGGGTTTTGCCGCTGCCGGTAGCCATCACGAGTAGGGCCTTGCGGCGGTTGCGGTGGCCGAAGGCATCGCATACAGATTGGATGGCTTCTTTTTGGTAGTAGCGGTTGGTGATATTGTCGTTGATTGTTACGCCTTTTAGGGAATTGGTCGTTTGCGTTGCGCCTTCTGTGTGCGGCTGCCCGTGTATGGGTTGTTGCTCGCCGACATGTATAGGCTGGCGAGTTTTCATTTTATTAAATTCCTTTTCTATATCGCGCTTGGAATAAATGCCGGATACGGGCCGCTCGGGGTAGTACTTATCGCTCCAGATACGAGTTTCGTAGCCGTTGGTCAGGAATATTATGGGGCGCTGGCCGAATTTTTTCTCCAGGAAGTTGGCGTATAGTACGGCTTGCTGGCGGCCTTTTTCTACATTGGCACTGGTGCGCTTGGCTTCTATTACGGCTAAGGGAATGCCATCGTCGCCGAAAAGCACGTAGTCGGCTATGCCGTAGGCTGGTCGTTTGCTTCGCAAACTGCTCGCCCCTGCATCCTGACCTGATTTATTGGGCATTTCGTCTATTTTGTATTCGTCTAGCCAGTTTTTGCCTCGCTGCCATCCCGCGTCTTGCAGCATTACGTCGATGTAGGCTTTGCGGGTCTGCTCTTCTGTGAAGTCTATGGGTTTTATTGTGTAGCCCTTTTTTAGTTGGTTGATACGCTTGGTGGTTAGGGTTTGGCGGATTGGGGCGTTTTGGGTTAGTAGGGCTTGGAGGGATGGCGGTGTAGTGGATGGGGCTGTGGGCTGCGAAATTGGGGCGGCGGACTGTGAAGGTGTGGGGAGGGGGGCTGTGGGATGTTGTGGCTCAGACTTGGTTGGTGATGTGGCGGTGGTATCTGAAAGGGAGGGTGCTGTAGATGCTTTGGCTTGGTCTGCTGCTATTGACTTGCTGAATGTGGTTTCATTGTAGTCTGCGCCATAGCAGTACGCTACAAAGCTCATGAAGCAGTGCAGGTTTTCCAGTGCCAACAAAGCTTGGTTGGCGGTGACGCCGCTGGGATTGTGGGTGGCGGTGTTGCCTAGTTTGCGTATGTAATCTATTTTGGGGAACATATCAATGAAGGTCTCAGGTGGGAATAGATCCTTGAAATCTTCTGTATTTATTAGGGTTACTAGCTTGTCATCGTAGGGTAGGGTTAGGGAGTTGTCTACGCTGTACATCCATTTTACCGCGAATTCTAAAGCCGAGCGGCTGCCGGTGGCTGATAGGGAGGGGCTTATGGGCAGCACTTGCTCTGCCTGTATGGCTGTGTCGGCGAAGGAGGTGAATTGTTGGTCGGTTTTTAGGAAGTTGAAGTTGGTCATGATTGCCTCCTGTTTTGTGCTTTGTTAGGTTCATATGGCATTTGTATATCACAATTTTAGCTGCGCCGCTAATTAGGCTCTATAAATAAATCAATCTCTTCAACGATGTAATCTTCACCAGTGGTATGCAGCGCTTCGTAGCAATCGACAAGATACTCCGAAACACCATGATTAGCAAATAGACTTATTACCTGCTTGCCACTTAATTTTTTTGCCGCCTTGTATACTTCGATACAGTAAACAAGAAATTTGCCTTCGTTTCTCATCTCATGCCTCCGGGTAAGTTATTTTCCCTGTTTCTCGTTCTTCTTCAAACATTTCGAACAGCGCGTGAGCGCTTAAGTGCCACAGCTTGGTGTCTTCGTCTTCCAGGGTTTCGTATAGCTCGGAAGAGTAGAGCATTTTTGCGGCAGCTATTTCATCCACATTGTATTTTTCTATGATGAGAGCCAATATTTGTGGGATAAGAAAGATAAGCACAGTTCTTATTCTTGTCATAGTGACAGCTCCTTCTCGTGCAATGTTCCGGTAAACTTTAGGTAGGATAGAGCCCGTTCGCTGGAGAAGACCAATTGGTTAAACAGCTTCTTGATTTTTAGCCGGTTTATTGTTTCTTCTTTGGTAAATTCCCCTGCGGCATATAGTGTAAATGTCAAGAAAATATCATCGTTGGCAACCGGGCCGTAGATAAGCTCGTATACATCGCCGCTGTATGTGTTATTGCGGTGGCTTGAAACGAAGTCCAGCCATGCTTCGTTAGGCGAGTCGAATCGAAGCAGGCTGCATGTGGCAAAGGTGGAGGCGGCGTCAAACTCGTATATGCTTACAGTTGGCTTTCCTTCTTTTTTGCGCCGGCGGTATACCTTTTCTGCAAATGAAATTGCTTGGGTTTTATTTTCTGTTGTGTAGAAGCCCTTGCCGAAATCTAGGGCGCGGTTTTGAGGGATTAGTTTGGGGTGTTGTACGACTATATTGCTGCCGTGGTATAGTGTCATGGTTGGCCTCCGTGTTTTTCGTTGTTTACCGTCTACATATCACAATGCTTTAATATATTTTTGATTGCGGCTGTTGGGTTTGTCGGGTATCGTCATCAACACCAAACCAAGTTTTAGCATTGGCTTTATAATTTTTGTGCGGAAATAATCATTTGATCTTATTCCGCAAAAAGCCTGCATTTCTTTTCTGCCCTTGGGGTCGGTACAGTATTCAAGCAAAGCATTCAGTTTTTCATTTGAAAGTTTGACTTCCCCACTAACTTCCCCACTAACTCCACCACTAACTTCACCACCAGTGTCGTTTTCCCTGTTCCTAAGTGGGATTATTGTTGTGAAAACATCATCTTCAATAAGCTGCGGTTCGCTGCCGGAATAGATTTGTGTGTATTTATAGAGATTACGTATGCCGGAGCCAAGGCGGTCTGCCCGACCAATATTTATAAAAAATTGTGCCAATAAGGGGTTTTTAGATTCTGGCTTGAAATCATCGAGGGTCAATCGCCCATGTTGGTTGGGCCTATTCCAATTTTCCGCAAAAATACGATCATTCTCAATAATAACCCGAGCCAAATAACCTTTGCTATATTCTCTATGCACAAGTATGTTGCTCACAAGTTCCCTGGCAATCCAAGAACGCACGCTGACACGCTGATTATCCACAAGGAAAAATCTATCCAAAGTGTGGCGTGAAATGAAGTTAATCAGTTGCTCGTATGCTTCTATAAGGTTTGTTCCTACCATTAGCCTGTCGTCATAGCGGTCAAGATCATCAATACGGCGTATCGCGTCCGTCATATAGCCTGGGGCACAGGAACGAATAACATCGTCCCGCCCGAATAGTAATATTGCGGCAAGATTAAAACCGTCCTTCCCTGTTTCCCAATCCTTATCGTATAGCCCTGCACTGCGCAATAATTCAATCGGGGACATAGTTTTCCATGGGTGATCTGAATAATTTGTGACAGCAAGCTTTTGCGCCTTTTCGATAAGATCAAAGCGCAGCTCGGTTTCTGTTACGTATGGGAATATCTTGCGTTCTGAATATGACTGCGATTTTCGCAGAGCAAGTTGCGCCACACGGTCGGCGAATCTTGTTATGTCTTGGTCTGCGTCTTCGTTGCGGTCATATATCTTGCCGCTGCAAGACTGTACCTGTGCACTTGGCGGGATATAAGTATACAGAAGTAACTCTCCGTCTATTTCCACTTCTTCAAGGCTCAAATACATCAGCGGTGACATTTTTTGTGGGTTATTCAATGTGTTTACAAAGTCTTTTCGCAAGCCTTTGGCAGCAGCTCTATTTACACCCAATACTTTGCCTTCATCATCTACGCCAAGCACAAGATGCCCACCATAACGGTTGGAAAATGCACATATCGTTTCGTATACGGTAGTGCTTATTTTGTCATTACATTTTTTGTATTCTACTGTGAATCCTTCACCCTCAGTGAGTAGTTGCATTATACGGTCTTTGGTCATTTGTGCGCCCTCCTGTAGTTGGATCCTAATGTTTGCCGCAGTGCTTCGTGAATTGGGACAGGATAATCGAAACGCTATGATTAGCAAGAATGTGAAGAAGCGCCAATTGATTTTAGGAAGATGAGATTGGCTATGGCACTACACACCATATCTTTTCGAGTCGTATACATATGGAGGAGAGTCCTCATCATGAAAAAACTTTACATCCTCATTTATAACGAGCCCAAAATCAGTAGCTACTTTTTTACAGAAGAGTTTAATTTTGCTCATGACCTTCAACATTGAAGAGGATGTAAAATAATTGCCGATATCATCAAAGGGCTTTTTCCAATAAACGGGAATGCCTCCACTTATGCCAATGTAATTATCCTTAAAGTGCGTTAATTCGTTTCGCACCTTGCATAATTTTTTGAAGGTTTCCCAGTGCTCGCGCCTCAGTATGGAAATGTCGGCTTTATAATACATGTAAAGCATTTCTAGCTTATCCTCCATGTTGGCTTTTAGCAATCTTTCCCCCTTGTAATTTGTGCAATCCCTTAAAATCGTATTTAAGGTACATTCAACATAGTTATACATCATAGATGCAGCTATCCATCCATACTTAAAATTATTGATAAATGCGTCTACATCATTGCCATCGATATTGCCTCTTTTGTCATAGTAAATATTTGAATCCGTCATTTTGCTTATTGAGTCCTTAGCGATATCCATTGCCAATGACTCTAGTCTCAAATAGTAGTGAAATGCCATCTCATCACCTCAAAAAATATGTGCTTTACTTATGTTAGCAAATCTCCTCATAAAGCATTTCTGAATCAGAGATTTGTATAGAAGTTCCAACCTGTTAAGCCCACGCATTATTTCAGATTTTGATTTCTCAACAACACAGACAAATTCAGTAAACTTATTTTGCAACTCCAAAGGCGGGAGTGGAATTGCCAAGTTCCTAATATCGCCTAATGCGATAAATTTTTGTGTTCCCCCTCGGTTGCTATCTTGGATTGCTGTCTCGAAGTAATGGGATGATAGCAGGAGCTTTATATACATATTGCTTACTATAGCATGAGGAAACTTTATCAAAGCCACATTTTTTATTGCGAAAGGCTCCTCTGTATCTACAATGATAGGGCTCCCAATAGTGCCAATCATCGGCATTACAATGTCGCCAATGTCTACTTTTGACCTCTTATTAATCGCAATAAAGTCGGCCTCAGATATAAGGTTTGCGTTGGTAAAATCAATAAACCCTTTGGTAAAATTTTTTGATGTCAGCAATGGAAACCCATCAAAAACATATTTGGGCGAATCATGTGTGCCATCTCGTACATCGCAAATATCCCTTAATCTATTCAGGGGCCACTGCTTTGGGTTCGTTACTGGGTCGCCAAATACCTCAATGAATCTTGATTTAACAAGCAAATCCAGCTTCCCAATCTGCACCTTGCGCTTTTCAATAAGTGCTGCAGCACGGTCAAGCATATCAATAATTGTCCTCTGCACACCCAGCGGAGGCAGTGGCATAGTCATTTTCTTAATATGGCTAGGCCCAAAGTTCAACTGCGCCGAGCCGGTAATCAGCCGCGATAGCTGAGCCTTGAAATGCGGCGTTTTAAGATAATACATAAAGAACCGTATATCCAGCCTGTCGCAATCAAGAGCCTTAAACCGGATAGTACTGGTATTCATGCAAAGCGGCAGCTGAGAAGCCGAAACAAACCCCATTTTCTTCTCAAAATAATCCACCTGTATACCCGAGCTTGCGATAATGAAATCGCCGTCATCCACAAGGAAGTGCTTATATTTCCCATAAGCTTCATCCTCCGAGATATACCTGCTGGATGTAGACAAATCCACCTTACCATCCTGTAGGTTAGCTACATTGAGAAGCTTAACTCCCGAAGAGGTGTATTGGGTGTTTCTTACCCCTGGCCCCTCTTGAAAAAAAAGAACATCAGGTAGGGCAACCGTTTCCCATCTATCCATCATGCCACCGTGAATATTGCGACTGCAGTGCGTTCGCAATTGGGTACGTGAGATAAAATCAATGGCAAGCCTCCAAATGCCGCAGCACATTGAAGCCGACTAGACCCTCTCATATTATTGTGCCGCAACTCACCCATCCAACATCGCCCCTAACGCCCGCAACCCCTCCATAATCTCCACCTCAAGCCCAACAATCTCAGCCAAAATCTCCCCAGGCGGCGGATAATCTTCTTCCACATAAGCGCTCTGCTTATACTTATTAATAGAAAGATCATACCCATTACCCACAATCTCAGCCTTAGGCACAAGAAAGCTCTGCTCTGTCCGCTCCCGCTCCTTCTCAGCTCCCAGCGCCCTAAACCGCGCCAAAATATCAGGGATATCACTACCTTCCAAGGCAGTACGCTTATCATCAAGGCTATACCCATCACAGTGCATATCATAAAACCAAACATCATCCGTGCCTCCGGCCTCGGTTTTGGTAAACACAATAACCGCGGTAGACACCCCGGCATAAGGCTTAAACACTCCAGAGGGCATAGAAATAATGGCCTCAAGCCGATGGTTTTCCACAATCTCCTTACGGATATCAACATGAGCCTTGCTAGAACCAAACAGCACACCGTCAGGCACAATGGAAGCACAGCGCCCACCGTTTTTTAGCATCCGCAGAAACAGCGCAAGAAACAGCAGCTCAGTCTTCTTGGTTTTGGCTACCTTTATAAGATTTGTAGACACAATGTCATAGTCCAGGCTGCCCTTGAAGGGCGGGTTTGCCAGTATCTTTGTGTATATTCCGTTGTCAGGGTTTTGATCGGATAGGGAATCTCGGTACACGATACGAGGGTTGCCGATGCCATGGGTCATCATGTTCATAGCACCTATGCGAAGCATGGTTCTATCCATGTCGTAGCCGGTGAACATGGTGTTGTTGTAGTGGTCGCGGGCATTCCTGTCAAAGGTGTGGGACTTGCCTTCTTCAAAAAACATAGTCTTCAGGTATTCCCCTGCAGCCACAAGAAAGCCCGATGTGCCTGCTGCCGGGTCGCATATTGTGTCCCCTGGCTGTAAGTCAAGGAGCTCCACCATCATGCGGATAATATGGCGGGGTGTGCGGAATTGGCCGTTTGTGCCCGCCGTTGTAAGCTGGGAAAGCATATACTCATACACATCGCCTCGCACGTCCTTGCGGTCGGGCTGGGTTTCCACCAGGATGTAGATTTCATCCAGAGCAGTGACTATTTTCTCAAGAAGCTGAGGAGTGGGGATTTTGAAAATGGCATCGGCCATATACTTTGCGTAGGTGCTGCCGCTGTTGTCGTGGAGGTCTTTTATGAATGGGAAGACCTCACTTTGCATACTTTGGTACATGGCATCGGCGGGCTTGTCCCGCAGGGCCGTCCATTTCAGGCCTTCCTTATCTGCAAAGATGCTGTTATATGAAAGGCCAAGCATCACGCTGTCTTTTTTCCGGGCGTTGTCCATCATGTCCAGGTCGCGGATAAACATCAGGTATGTAATCTGCTCTATTACATCCAGTGGGTTGGTTATGCCGCCGGTCCAGAACATTTCCCATAGCCGGTCTATTTTGTTCTTTAGTTCGCCTGTTATCATGTGTAGTGCTCCTTTGTGGGTACTATCTCTTGTATCAAAGCCAGCTTTGTGTCAATGCATGTATCGCTTTTATCCAAAGGGTCAAAACCGCTTTTTCCAAAAAGACCAAAACCTCCAAGCCTTTATCAAAGTCATCAAAAGCGGGAATCCTCTACCCAAAAACCCCGTATGCGTACCATGTATAGCGTGGAAATAGATCGCATTCACAATTACTCGCCCGATTTATTAGCCAGCATAATGATTTTATCAATATTAGCCTTAAGCGCATCATTAACAGCCTGGGCCGAGGTTTGGGCATGTAAGTTAATAAACGTCCCAAGCCCATCCCCAAGGGACTGCGTAAGCCCCTGCAAAGAAGTCTCATAAGCCGTAATCGCAGCCTCAAGGGTCTGCTGATTGCGCTCGATATACCCAGACTGCTGCACCAGGGCTTCCTGCTGGGTACTAAGCATCCCAACACCATCCTTGACAGATTCGATGGCAGAAACCAGTGCCACCAACTGTTCCGACAGCGCATCAGAATGACCTTGTAGGTGCTTAGACAACAGCTCCGCTGAGGACTGTAACCGCAAGCTGCTTTGCCCCAGCCTGTCGGAGGTATCGTTCATGGCAGTCTGTAAGCGCACGGCTTCGGCCAAAGTGTTTTCCCAGCTTTCCAATGTATGGGCCAGCTTTGCGTTCATGTTTATCAGTTTTTCGTCCATTGCGGCGGCTAGGGCTGGGCCCACGGCCTTTGTGGCCTCGGTCATGGTGACGCCGATAGACTCGGTGGCCTGGGCCATGGTTGTGCCTATGGAGGTGGTGGTGGCCTCCAGACTCTCGGCCATTGTGCCGACAATCCCCTCCAGGCTTGCGGTCATGCCAGCGATTGCCTCAGTTAGGTCATTTTTAAGACGCAG
>Ga0123355_10001890_pt1 | contig 29418 bp, 24 predicted proteins | sample TergutEmb28metaG_3_FD_89872 | JGI IMG/M metagenome (GOLD analysis project Ga0123355, IMG submission 89872) | Embiratermes neotenicus P1 segment gut microbial communities from Petit-Saut dam, French Guiana - Emb289 P1 | ecosystem: Host-associated > Arthropoda: Insects > Digestive system > Gut ... | reverse complement strand
CTTCTTCTTCTTCTTCTTCTTCTTCTTCTTCTTCTTCTTCAGGAATACTGGTCAGTTGTGTCCTCTACCTAGCTACTAGAAGCAATAACTTATAAACTGGCGAATGTTTAGTAAAATTCTTATAAATGTCTTTTAACTAGTGAGACTGCACATTCGAAATTTTCAATGTTGTGCCATAAATATACCAACAGTTCGGCAATGCTAACTTGCGAGTTTGGAAGGGTGTTATTGCCACCAAATACATTATTTTGAAAACCGTGTGCTACAGAAATCTTTCCTCGAAAATTGCTTGTGTCTTCCGGAAATTATTTCGTGGAATGCATAGAAAATTTATGACTCTAGCGTGAAATCTGTAGTTGTAAGGTTTGTTGGTGACAAATAGAGAAATAATGAAGTTAGGCTAGCAAAACTTGGCACCAAATCATGAACGTAGCCTACTTTAGACATTTTATACGAATAGAAGTCAGTCATCATGAATATGGTGATATCACAAGATGTTAACTTCATACTGGTGCAGACCGGGAGAAGTGTAGAGAAATGGAAGAATACGAAAATTACCGGTATTAACTTGTACATAATATATATTTTACGATATGCATTAAAGCACTTGAAATGAAGTAAGAACCTTTCATCTCAGAAACTTCCGAGACGTTCTTATATCGTTAAATATGTAGGGCAAACTTCCACAGAAAAATATTCCAAACAAGATATGAGACGTACACAGTATAACGTAATACTGAGGGGCGTTCATATATTCGGACCCTCGCAACTTCTTGTTGTTTTTCGAAATCTAGATACTTAGAATTATCAGGGAGATCTACAGGCAAATAAATTTAAAACACCAACATAAGTTAACAAAATGTAGAATAAGCAAACACTGCATAAAGCAGCTTTTTATGAAAGTTAAATATTCAGTAATGGAAAGGAAAACAGCATTGAAAATTAAATTATTATGCATAATACTGTGTAAAATTAAAATAAATTTCGTGAAAAGTTAGAAAAATACTACAGAAGGCCCACCTCCTTCACAGGTTTGCACATCGCAATTTGGCTTGTTCGCGAAAAAATTATTGTGACCAGCCTTGTTTAACGCATTTTGGCTCCTTCGCTTGTTAACGGTCGTTGTTGTGTAATAATTGAAAAACCAGAATCTGCTGCGTTCGTTACTCAGGAGCTGTCCTAAGATTTGGGATAAACTCTACTGCAGTTTTTAATTTTTTTTTTTTTTACTTAATTGTTTCTTTGTGTTTTGTTTGCGCGAAAGGGCCAAATGCATGCCAATGCAGAGCCTAAGGATAAAGTAGAAGGAAGTTACGTCTCTGTCACGAAATTGCAGGTTTTCTATATGCTAAACAACGAAGATAATTGCTACAGTCAGAAGCCAATTTGATGTAAACTAACTGATGATGCGTCGTATCCGGAAAAGTAGAGACACTTTCTACGGGAAACGTTAAAGTCAGTGCTCCAATGGATGAGAAAATTTCTTCTGTAAGCCCAAGTCTTCATGGACTTTTCTCAAGGGCATGGAAATAAATTTGCATGTGTGGCTAGAGGACTGGAGAATGATACACAGCATTGTTGCAATTCAGTGGCGCAAGCTTCGCGGAATTGGAGGATGATAATTAGGGCAGCTTCTAAGCCACTAAGAAAATTTAAGGACGCGGATTTGTCTGCAAAACGTGAATAGAATAGGATAATTAGCTTTTGGATCGTGTGGCTGGAGCTAGGTACCCAGAGACTTTCAAGAACCTGTTGGTGAAGATGGACTACTTTCCACAGCAACGTCGACACTAGAGGAGTCAGGCCTGAAATTTAAGCACAAGATGGTGGCTAAACAGAATAGTGCAAGGAGTTTTGTATCATGAAAACATGAAATGGAAACTATGTCATTGCAGATTAGCTCTTCCTTCACGAGCCTTCAGTCTCCCCTCCGCCATGAACTTTGTCATTTAATCACAACGGTAACTTTCAGTCAAGACACCGACAACGTTGCTACAAATGCTGTTTCGTATTTTGTATCAAGTTGTATATGGGTTTTTTTCCTCTAACATCTTCTTCCCACAACGTCTTAAATTCGGGCATCACGGTTTTCAATTTCGCAGTGTATGTCGGGAACTCTATACCAGCGAACGGTTTGCTGTGAGTAAATATATTAGTTATGTTCTATCGACAGCAGAAGAAGTATTGAAATGCTATAACATTTCTTCAGTTTTTAGGCAAAAAGATTCACACTTAAGTTCGGATAAATCTGCAAAGAACAATGTAAAATATACAATGCGCGACCTAGTTTTTTAGGCTGGTTGTTTTAAAAGAGTACTGTGCTTTAGAACTAGCGGCCGACACCGTAACAACGTAGTACTATGCTTCATGTAACACGTGACCAGGCTTCAACGGTTTTCGTTCAGTGGTCTGTGAATACGAACTTGTTTTGCAAGTGAAGATTTTTTGCCTTGTCATCGGCGTCATGAAGGAGAAGAAAGTGGCAATTAAATTTTGTGTTAAAGCCGGTAAAATTGCTGTAGAAACGATCGAACTGATTAATAAGGCTTATGGTAGCGCTGCCATGAGTCGTGCTAGTGTGTATCGGTGCTATGCTCGCTTTAGAGACGTAAGGGAGGACGTGAAGGACGATGCCAGAAGTGGTCGTCCTTAGACTGCCAGAACAGACGAAAACGTGGAATCTGTTCGTCGTCTGCTGACAGAAGACCGTCGTACCACCCTCCAAGTGATTGCAGATCGTTTGAATATTGGTATGATGACAGTTCGCCGGACTGCAATCGAAGACTTGAGAAAAAAGAAAGATCTGCGTGAGATTTGTTACTCACGCCGTGACCACAGAGCAGAAACAAGAACGCGTTGTTTACTGCCAGGATCTTCTTTTAATGGGACAAGATGAACGTTTTTGGAAAAATATCATTACCGGTGACGAAACATGGTGTTTCGCCTACGATCCGGCCACCAAACGACAGAGTGTGGAGTGGATGGGGCAAAACTCTCCAAAACCAAAGAAACTACGATTTCAAAAATCGCGAGTGAAGATGATGTTAACTGTTTTTTCGACGCAGAAGGTGTAATTCATCGAGAGTTTGTCCCTGAAGGGCAGAAAGTAAATGTAGAATTCTACGTGGGCGTTTTGGATCGGCTACTGAAGAGAATTCGACGAGTTAGAAAGGCAAAATTCCAATCAAGTGAGTCTTTCCTTCTTCACGATAACGCGACATCACATAACGCTGTAATTGTAAAGAAGTTTCTGGCGAACAGGAAAGATGCTGTTCTCCACCACCCACCTTACTCGCCAGATCTTGCACCTGCCGACTACTTTCTCTTACCCAAGTTAAAATTTTCCTTAAAGGGGCGGCATTTTCAAACAGTGGAAGAAATTCAGTGTGCAGTGAAAAGGGAGCTTGACAACATTCAGGGTGCAGTGACATGGGAGCTTGACAACATTCAGTGTGCACTGGCAAGGGAGCTTGACAATATTCAGTGTGCAGTGACAAGGGAGCTTGACAACATTCAGTGTGCAGTGACAAGGGAGCTTGACAACATTCAGTGTGCACTGGCAAGGGAGCTTGACAACATTCAGTGTGCAGTGACAAGGGAGCTTGACAACATTTCAAAAAGTGCTTTCCTGGAGGGCATGAAGAAACTGAAGGAACGTGCAAACAAATGTATTGATCAAGGAGGAATGTATTTTGACGAACAAAATTAAATCATGTCCATATAAGAAGTTATCTGTTTTTTATAACTGTTGTCTAAGAACGTTTAGGTCTCACCTTGTATGAATCGACAACAATGATGATTACCTTATTAAATCGGACGAAGACACAGGGTGATAATTTGTGAAAACCGAAAGCATTTTCTTTGGTACAGGGAAACAAGTCCTTGTATTCTGTAATACAGACACTGCCAGGTGTAGGAAACACATCGTAGTCACACACAACTGCGTTGTTTGCATGTCTGATTGTGTTCGTGTATTCTGTAAAAGAAAAACAAAGACTCTTAATAAGTTATTAATGCTTAAAAATATTTTTAAATAACCAACACTTCACAATAATTTAAGAGTAACTTTATCCTTAAATGCATCGTTGTACCATTTTTAAACCTATAAAACTGCTAGCTTTACAGAAGTCTGAAAACCTAGACTAACAAGTTTATGTTATTTATGTCCTGAAGGCATAATACCTGATAAAAAATCTTCAATAACATTTGTCCACTTCTTGTAACTTTGTGGACTACCAGTATTGTATGAGATTAAGGTGTTCTCTGCACTATCATCTGGCTCCTTGGGTCTATACCGCCAACCTGTGAACATGAAATATATTTCTTATAGCAAGAGTAAATATGTCTTATGTAACGACCAAACGTTTTCTTCGTGTCTGACTCTGAGTTATATAATATTCTTCATAATTCTATATGTTTAGCTATTTCAAACCAGCCAGGACATAAAGTAGTGGAAAATGTTCGATACGAAAGCATGAAAGGAATGAATTGCAGATAGATCTAGCGACAGAATTATTAGTTCAAATGTCATCTACGTGAAATATGTTGTGTGTAGCACCATCCCAATCTAACTGTAGTTTACAAAAGAAGCTTCAGACGCATTTGTAGGTACGTTATGATCCGTCCTAATTCAAAGTTTTAACGTGCTTCGCAAGTTGCCTCCATTAAAAGGACAGCAATGCTCCGTATTACAGCGATCTGCAGTATCGTTATTTGAGTACTATGGAAACCAAACACCATGAACAGGGAAAAGCGTGGGTGGATTGCACCCTGTTGCTGATGAAAGATATCAATTTAAGAAAAGCTGCTCTTTCTAAAGAACTATACCCACACATTTTCAGGACCGTGACATTAAGTAGCGCCTTGTCACTCCTACCTCAGGAACTTGTACGACAGCTGTGTGGGTGTTTTCAATGTTAGGTGATGAAGCTGCTAACGACATGTTCGGTGTCCCCAAAGAAACGTAGACAGGTAGCACTACTGCCTTAATAAGCAATGCGACAACCATATGGATCCGAATGTTTGGTGTAAAGGAAAGAGCAAATAACAAAACGTATTTGTTTAAACCAGTGACAGGAAAGGAGTAATGGATATAAAGGTAATAACGATATTAGAAGAAGGGTGCAAAAACTTTCCAAAAATCTTAATAAAGCCACCTCAAAATTTTGGAACCCGAAGGATGATATGAAACAAGTACCATACTGAGCACCCACAAATATTATTTGCCACCGCACAAAATATAGTTAGTTGCCATGACGAACTGGCACCTATATTAGAAAAAGACAAGGAAAAAGAGTTACCAGCACATATAAATATAAAAATTTAGGACACCTGAACGCAAAATCCATAAACTATTCAGTAAATGAACCCAAAGGCATGTCCAACAAAGCAATGAAAGTCTCACAACTTTAATGCTTATGATCGGAAACTGTGACCCTGACGATATATTATGATAAAAACAGACTAATTATTTTGTATTAATATTTAAAGTGAAATTACGTGCATCAGGTACTACGGACAGGGAAGTGGTAAGGAAGTGACAGCGACCTTGAGGAACCGAAAAAGTCAGAGATGATATCCAGTAACTCTTTGTAGACGCAAACTAAGACACCTCCTAACTGCAATGGTCATACTGTGTGGTTTGAGACAATGGGTCCGGTATAATATTCTGTTCGCTACAAAGTCCTTCTGTTCTCACATTATCTGCTTACCTGGAATAGATTCGATCATGAATGCATCGCTCTGCCATTCAGGTGTTGTTCTGATGAAGACGGAGTACACGAACCAGGAACACAACAGCAGCACAGCAATGCAACACAATGCGACAAGCACTATGATCACCGCTGTAAAACAAACACGTTACTTTCCAATTTATTATAGGTGTAGGTACGGGCTGCGAGCAGAGATATCTCAGTCGGTATAGCGACTTGCTACGGGCTGGACGGTCCGGGGATCGATTCACGGTGGGGGCGAGATTTTCCGCACTCGTCCAGACCGCTCCTGGGACCCACTCATTCTCCTGTGCGACGAAGACCGAATCTCTTTCATGAGGGTAAAACGGCAGGGTCGTGCGTTGAACACCCACACGTACCTAAGTTCCAGGTTAAAGAAAGAGTAGAACTATACCTCTACCACAGCTCTGGGCCTTCACGACCTGTTCTAGGATGAGCTTTAAATTTACTTCCCGGCTAGAAATACCGGCAATAAAAGTCATTTAAACTAAATCAAACTAAGCCTTCTATATATCATACCACATGAATGAACGTGTAAGGTTTTCATTAACACTAAAAATTTCTGTGATACAATATTTGATGACTTTATTTAACGAAGTTCCCTCTGCGCCAATTGAAAAACTGTCTTTTAAAATTAAACTCGCCCCTCCACATCTTCTAATTTATTATTCATGGAATCTCCCAGCAATATAATACCACAGATGTTTCCTTGAAGCTATAGTGAACACATCTCGTTACCAACTGCGCTTTTCTAGGGCATTACGCAGAGAGTAATTGTAATTTCTTACCGATGTTTCGGGTTAACCGATCGGTCCATATAGGTTGTCCTGAAACGTCGTAAGAAATTACCACTACTCTCTGCGTCGTGACACATGAGAGCGCAGTCCTCACCTACTTCGCAGCGGAAGCCTGAAATCACGCATATCTCCTTACGTACAGCCGTCAGCTCACGTTCTGACACGTGCCTCCAAATACAGGATGTCCTAGCCCAGCTTACGGTAGTGCAGTATGACGAGAAAAATTAATGGTTTATTAAGTCTGTTTATGACTCTCGTGTGTGCCCTCCCCAGCATTTATACTAACCACCAAGAGCAGTCACTAAATGTCTCGGCCAAGACCAGAATCGTAGACTGCGGAGGGAGAGGTGCGGCCATCCCGGGCGATAGAGTTCAAGGGGTGATAAAGTGGGCGGAATAATGAAATATTTGCAATGAAGAAATATATTGCGCTCAAAAAGTTTAAATTATTGAAATAATACAAAGTGGAATTTAATAAATAATAGCGATTTTTAAGAAGTTCATAATTTCTGTTTGGGGCGGTCATTATGGTTATTCTCCCTGGGCACCAAAAGCCGAACTACTTCCCTGGTTACGACTGCTGTCTTCCGGGGCCACAGTCTCAGAAGACGACACCACCAAATAGAGTAAAAGAAGTGACAAACATTGAACACCGACGATCAGAGCTGTTTACAGAGCCAGTCAATTACTGTATGTGCAAGAAAGCAAAGGATTTTTTTTAAGATTGACATCCCTTTGTGTTACTTACAAATAAAAGAATAAAGAGCCGAAAACACAACCGTACTATCTGCAGGATTTACTTCTGCAACTAGTTTCAACCACTAAAAGGGCATCTTCGGGTTACAATGTTTTAAAGAGCATATAAAGTGGTTGTGTACAATTGCAACACAGCGTTTGAGTCTCAATTATTGCCCTTTTTTGAAATGCATGTCGTTGTTTCTGGTACGTTGGTTGAAATATCAAATAATTTATAAAATATGTACAAAATATTCATGATATTTCGTGTTGTTCTAAATCAGCAGACGGAAGGTGGTATGGGAATCTTCACTTTGTTTTTATGTCTTGTTTGGTCATTATTCCAGGTTTCTGCTCCTGTTAATATTGTTATAATCTGAATAACAATTGTTAATCAGTTGTTGTCTGAATCACAAATCTTATTCTAATTATAACAATATTCACAGGAGCAGAAACCTGGAATAATAACCAAACAAGACAAACACAGTGAAGCTTCCCATGCCACCTTCAACCTACTGCTTTAGAGCAACAAGCAATATAAAGAAAATTTTATAACTGTTGTATTAATTACTTGATTTTTCAACCAAAATGTCCTGCAAAAAGAGTAATAATTAAGATCTCGAGGAATGACTATGAGGCAATTCTATATATATATATATAAAATATTTGTACCTGAAAATGACCCTTTATGGTTGAAACATGTTACAGAATAAATATTACTGACATTATATTCGTGTTGACCGTTCGTTATTCTTTTATTTACAAGGCATGGGAATTTAGACCAGGAAAATATTACAAAGAGACAAATAAGACCCGTAATTGTCCGAAAGTAACTGCTCTTTATACGCGCTAGGAACGTTGACTGATTGAATACAAGCAACAACGGTACATTTCTTGCTTATGGCGTGCAGTCACCCGGAAGGATCATCACCGATAACGTCAGCAAGCCGTAAGGAAGCGTCCGTAACGGTCCATGAGATATTTGTTACAAAGTTTAAAGCACAATTCACGCTCAGATAATGAAGTAGATTGTAATACGGACTTATTAGTATTATTATTATTATTTGTTATATTTATGCAGGGTATCCACAATTATATATCTGAAACAAACTATGACTCCCGAGAATATCACATTGCAGCCAATCTGTGATTGCATCTTATGGCAGACCTACATGTAATTCTGTTTCCAGTGACGCAATATTTTTATCTTTATGTTAGTACTTTCCGAATTATTCATTTTATTATTGTTATTATTATTATCATTATCATTATCATTATCGTCATTATCATTGTCATTATCATCCTTTCAGCACTAATAAAGTTTAACCCTACCGGCACGGTTTCTAGTCTCCCTGCTAAAAAATTTACGACCGTCTTGCAAGTCTCCCAACATCTAATGGCGAAATAAGAACTGTCATTAGTAAATATTTATTATTAATTTACTGTATATAATAACTGCATCTTGTTTCGGCTTTTTAAAAAAAGCCGTCATCACGCAATGCGTTGTCGTTTATACATCACAAGGATATGTCCCACTTAAGCACTCCCAACAATAATTCTTCCCAGGGATCTTTATCATGTTATTCTCTTACAACCCTACGGCCGTCAGCTTATCCTGTGATCGAAGGCAGTTTCAAACACACTCAGAATTCAGCAGAACTGAACGTGCTTCCGCTTGCCGATATCCCTTCAATGCAAACAAACTAGCCTGTGTAGTTCCCTGGAATAACGCCATTTAATAAACAAGGAATTTTGGGAAGAATTAACGACCTCCAGTGATCTCCAAATGTTTCATTGTATTTGTTGATGACAGTAACCACCACAAACTGAAATATCATTAATTAACTGCTCAGATTCTCACAGAGGTGACTGCAGACGTTGCTTTCTTGTGGGATGTGACACTGTGGACTGGCAGGTATGTACTGTAGCGACGTTTCGGAAAACGTGCTGCCTCCATTGTATTCGCGTCAAAATTTCTACTAGCCCATCTTCCAATGACCAACGTGATAATAAACCCTCTAATTTACTCATCGTCGATATCTTAGTAATTGTTAACACGCAATGAACATCCAATATGAATTAGTATTAGTACTTATGCTTGTTTATAACTGATTCGTTTGCAATTTCAAAGGCCCAGCTGCAGCCATTGATTATCTCAATCAACCTGAGAGTTTCACACGACCGCCATGTTTTTATTTTACATCCTACAAAGTAATACTTGATCAAATGCGGATTTTTTAAAATATTTTTTTTCTTACAATATTTCAGGACCCCATATTAAGAATTGCTCTCACCTCGAAAATTCTTTCAGACACAATGCTATTATTGATCACAGTAGATTAAAGCACCGTCTCTAGTTGGATGGTATTCACACTTACGGTACAGGAAAACCTTCCCTTTGTTCAAAAGTTATCGATGGGAAGGAGTAAAGAGGAGAGTTATTGTTATACAATACAGCAGAATTTTTACGTAAAATAAAAAAGGTGGCTAAATAAGTTGTTAAATTTACACATTAGTTTAGAGTGTGACAGGGTCGCACAAATTTTCCAAATATATACAAGCCACTTAAACACTACGGGCGCCAGAAAAGTTACCAGAAGCAAGCCCCATACTCATAATCTACAAATTTTTAAGCGCCACTGTACAAAACATATTTACCTAGGCGACGTGGGTCTAGTGTCTTGTGCACCCCTAGATTACGGACAGCGGCTACAGCGAGAGTTGGTATCTCATGTCCATCGGACATGTGGGTCGTGACCAGTGCTCTGGACTATGTGATGCCATAGTTATATAAAACGTGTGGAAATTTGCCAATCTGCCCTCTGTCGGCTGTACAGATATTGAGATTACGAAACGCAGAGTGATAGAAAGAGAGAGACCAGCAAACAAAGCAGTCAACTCTGCGGGTCAGCCAACTCCAACATCCGGCTGGTCCATAAACGTATCCCAGATTTTATTAGGGTTTTTCAGCTTTCCTTGGCAAGTTTCTCAGTTTTTCACGTATTGTATCAAAAACATCATCGCTCAGTTGCCACACTCGCTCGGAAGCTGGCGTCATGGATTAGGAGCACATTTGGAGCTCGGAGTAGGCTGTTGGTTAGGGCACGGCACAACACAGACACAGAGCACATGAACTCCATCGAACGTAGGAAAGGTTTAAAAAGTTAAAGTGCACATTTTACAGGCACTGAGGCTCTGTACAGGCCTACGACCCATAGGAGGAGTAGAGGTACAGCTCTATTCTTTCTTGACTACGGCACTAGAAGGGGGTGAGGGGTCAGCGTCACGCCCCGGCCGCTCTTTACCCCCGGGAAAGAACCGGTACCCATTTTACAGGAGGCTGTGTGGGCCCCAGGGCCCATCTGGAAAGGTGCGGAAAATCTCGACCCCACCGGGATTCGATCCCCAGACCGTCCAGCCCGTAGCCAGTCGCTATACCTACTGAGCTATCCGGCCCACTAAAAAATGTTTAACGTGTCAAAATTAATCCTCAGGCAAAAATTCCAAAATGACAAATCGATTGTTGAAGACGTCTCATCTGTTTTGTTAAATAACTTTCCAGTTAGACAGGACGGTACAGTGAGTGATGCAATATTGTGACGTTTGTCAAGAAAACAGTGTGTTCTCTGAAGTCTGCCCTGGAGTCTGATTTTTACGGTCGTGGCCCTCCTCCTTTACGGTGAATTTTGATATTATCCTCAAACCCACGCCTAGTGTCTTGTAGGTTACAACATCCATCGCGTTTTGCATGCAACGTTTGTGTAGGTTTCTCATTTTCCACACGTCCCAAATTCGTAGACTTAGTCGCTATAATATCACAGACGCTCGCGAACCGTTACGTTCCAGACGCGATACTTAACTCTTCCTCCTTCTTTCTTCCTTTCTCTGTCTTTCCTTCCTTCTTTCTTTTTGTGGCTAACAGCTCAAATCGGGCTAATGTAACCTCATCGTTGAGGTTTCCATATCACATAAAATACGTGTAATACGCACGCACAAACAAACATACAGGCGCGCGGTAGTCACCTCTGAAAGAGTGACCAGCCCGTCGTAGAGGCCGCTACCTACACAACACACAACAAACACAAGGGACAACCATTCAATCCACCATCCCAGAAATCAAGCGGCTGCAGACCGTCTTAGACTTGCATCGGCTAATTAGTGTGACAAATGTATAGTTCCACTCATTCTTCAACTCTCGATTAGAAGTAAGTGAGTACCTTCAAGCCCGGCAGCTATGTTTCGGAGAAGATAAAAATCTTTTCTCCTTACCGGGATTTGAATCCCGAAAGTCGAGCCCGTAACGTAGACGCAATATCCACTAAGTTACTGCGACTCCCAATCCTTCTTACTTGCACCCAAATATCTACTTCAACATTTTCTTCCACTAGGCGAGTTTTTAGCTGAAAGACAAGTTTCAAGCTCACGTAAATTCATTATCATGATCATCAGAAACGAAATGGGTTCAGGACCATTATGGCAAGTCTCTTGATCTTGAAGTTTCCCTTGGTCTTTCTATCTTAGTTTTAGTCTCCCCAGAAATCGGCGTCCGCCCGTCTGATACTGGACAGCCACTGGAGGGAGGGTGATCCTCGTACATTCTAGTCACATGTTTCCTCCATTCTGCCACGTTTCCAACCATGTAGGACATTTGTAATTGTTAAGGAAGCATGTGTTTCATCGCTTATCAAGCCTGATTAAATATAAAAATGGTCTACAAACTTTAACGTTGCTCCTTCTAATTTCTTGTACATATAAATTATAATATAAAATTAATTACAGCTCTTTGTTTCGGAGTTTAAGTTTTTTAAATATGAAACAATAAGATAAAATATTCTTTTAGCAAAACAAGAATTTATCAAAATCTGTACTTTCATTTCAACTTTAACATAATTTTGTTGTTGTCTCCCATGTAAAAAAGGGCTTGAATTTTGATGCAGTTTAGTGATGAATGCGTTGATATTTCATGGGAAAATAATTTCTAACTTAGTGTAGTAGTAAGATTATATTCGAACGGGCTATTTGTACGTGTTAATAAATGAACGTCAAGATAAACGAGGCACATGTAACAACAAAATTACATATCAAGAAAGCATGAAGTACATATTCCCACTTTTATAAGTTTCAAGATTATCAAGGCGATTTTTCGTCAGAGAATTGCCTTCCTTTAGACTTATGCACCGAAGAGTGATTAATTGTTCTTACGTTTCGCAGGAATATATTACGTACTTTTCAGAGTGACTGCCTTGGATCAAGTGGAAACCGAAATACTCATACAATGTTTGTTGAGTAAGCCCGGAATGTGGACATAAAAGTTATCTAAACAGTATAAAAGAAGATGTGACGTGGTTTGTATTTACGTACTCTCAATTGCGCAGCATCAGTTATTTTGGCAACAGTGTTGCATCAGCTTCAAATCATGGCACGTGCATGACGACAGATTCACAAAGAAAGACTTCTGCCTCACAGCAATGCAACAAATCGCTATTCACGCCCCACGCTGCACAATATTTTTATATCACTATCATGCTTATCATTATTTCACTTATTACTATAAAGTTTGTCGATCCCGGTGGTCGCGCGCTCTAAGGCGTGGGTCTGCGGCAGCTCGATTGTTGGGATTGCGGGTTCGAAACCCGCAGGGGGCAGGGATATCTGCCTATAGTGAGTGTTGTTTGCTTTCAAGTGGATATCTCAGGATCGGGCTGATCAGTCGTGCAGAGGAGTTCTACCGAATGCGGTGTGTCTGTAAATGATCTCAAAACCTCAACAGTGTGAAGGCCGAGGCTTACTGGGCTGTTGAGCTATGAAAAATAATGTTTACTTGTAGCGTTAATATATACGACTTACGCTTATGCACATCTCTCTTTAGAACCCAGCAGTTACTACAGTATCACAACGTTTAACATTTACAAACATAATTTTGTCCGCACGGGATAAAAGGTAAAGCAGTCCCATTACAGGCCTGGAGTAGCCCAGAGGGTTCCAGGAAGTTAAGGTTCCCAGATTTCATGACAACGGCACAGGATGGTGGTAAGGTTGTCAGCCTTACGCACCTGCCGCCTTTACCCGCAGAAAATGCTCCTGGTACTCATTTCTGTTAGAGGCTCAGTCGACCCCAGGGTCATAGTGCGATCGGAAGGATTTTATGTTAATGAAAAATTCCAATGACACCAGCTGGGATCGAACCAGCGACCTACCGATTTGTAGCATAGCACCTTAAACACTGTGCCACCGCGGTCCCCTTAGAGTGGGTAGCCAGCAGAAACAAATTTGGGCCTAAGAGGGAGGAAGTAACGGGAGAACGAAATAATTGCATGTGGAACTTCAAGATTTGTATTTCTGACTAGATGTTTTGGAGTGATCAGGTCGAGGAGGATGAGATAAGCAAGGCATGTGGAACATACAAGAAGAGAAATGCATCAAGGACTTTGTTATGTCAACTTGAAAGAAAGAAAATAGACCACTCGGAAGAACTAAACGGAGATGGAAGCGTGTTATTAAAATGGATCTTAAAGGAATAGGATGGGTATGTGTGGAATGGATTCATTTGGCTGAGGACACAGACAGCTTACTCTTGCAACGCGGCAGTAACCAATTTAGTTTCACAAAATGCGGAATATTTATTGACTAGCACAGAAATTATTGGCTCCTCAAGAAGGACTCTGGTCAATGTAGTTAGTTGGTTAGTTAGTTAACGTTGCCGTCTGTGGCTGAGAACATACAGCGTTGAATGATATGATAATTAGGTAACTGACTCATGAACTAAAAAGGGTATAGAAGGAAACAAATGAACTGGTTGCGGCCTAATTTGAGGGAATATCCAGACTTTTCTATGGAATATCCGAGTAAAGCCACGAAACACTCGGCGAAGATAATCCGTACTCAAGCTGAGATTCTAATTTTAAAGTTACACATCCCGTTGTGTATCGTAATTTAATAGATACAATGAAATAAATAACACCGCTGACATAACCAAAACTTTAGTATTCTTGAACGTAGCTACATGTTTCGACCAAGAACGGTCATCATCATGCTAACATTAGAACATTAAAAAAATATATAGAAGCATTTGCAATTTCTATATTAAAAGAGATCTCATTTCTAGAATTTCCAATTCATATATCTTCGTGCATTCTCTAATGTTACCTTGATGATGACCTAACAAGGTCGAAATATTTACCGAGATTATAAGCAGGCATTTCAAATACACAAACCAGAAAGCTTACCGCTTGAAACAATTTGTTATGCGATGCCAGTTTAGCTTGCTTATGTGCGTAGGCACATTAAATTCGCGCCGATTAAAATGGGAGATTCGCTGTTTAAAGAAGCCAATATACTTTTTGTAGGCAAGGAAGTCGCTCGTGGGCAGGACGGTCCATATGGTGGGTGCGACGAATGATGTGGTTAGCGTGTTGGTGTAGAGATGGGAACTGTTAACATGCGAGCCGGATAATTCCAGTTAGTTTAGTGGCTAGGCTGTTGGTTGAACGACCGGACACTCGTGGTTCGATTCCTGGGTGGGAGGGAATTTTTATGTCACTGTCAGTCGCTTTACTCTGCTCCTCTCCAGTGGGCATGGGCCGTTACCAATAGAGCCTGGACCTACCACTTCTCTCGTTTTAATGTTTTTTAAAGATGCTGACGTTTGCTGAGATTGAAAATACAACTCCGGTGATATATGAAGCGTGACGGAATGATCCAGACGGGTGATAACCAAGTTAAAACGTGTCCCATTACCATTTTGTCCCCCACCAATTCCATACGCACTCGCTTAGGAATGAAGGCCCTCTACAGTGCGAGACCGACTACTAAACTTATGCGCCCTAAAACTGCCCTTTACCGTCTGTAATGCCGAAAGCTGAGAAACGCTGAAGCCATCCCCTCACTTCCCTGTAAGTAATTCCTGGCGTGTTGCATAGTTAACTGTAACAAGGTACACGCTGTATGAGAAAGCTGAAGAATGCGTAAATGAGTTTCAATGTATACCAATTTCAACTGCAACATCGTTAGTATAATATATTTCAGTGATTTTATAGAGAATATTGAAATTACGCCACTATGTAATTGAAAAATAACCAGGTCATTACTCTCCAGACAGTAGACTTTAACTGACAGCTTGTCAGGTAGTAGCTTATAAGATCAAGTGGACATAATTTGTGCCATTAATTTCACACACTTAATAAGTCACTATTTGTTTACCCTCTCAGAACGAAGTGGTCACTCTACGTATATGTTCATGTGCATTGACATATATAAGCTCTGCATTTTTTCCCAGCACACAGTATTTGTATGTTTCATAAGTTTCTGAGAACAAACCGTTATAATTTCTCCCAACTTCATTAAGGAATTCTTTGATGTATTTCGAGACTGTGAGTTTGTTGTCTGCCTTAAGAAACGAAATTTTAAATATCTGCTGCATGAAATTCGGCTATCAAGTAGGCCGTGCCTTGGCTCAGTCGGTTATTAGTCGACATCTCACCGCGGAAGCTCTGTGTCGATATGTGGTAGACAAATTGGCATTGGCTTTCTCCCATAATTTCTGTTCTGCGCTCTCAATTGCAATCCACCAATGCTCCGTTCATCTTCATCTGCATACTGCTGCTACCGGTAGGTCCAGTGAGCGAAATCTGAGGACTTTCAAAAAGCAGTGTTGTTTCGGAAATCGGGAAGAATCGGAAAAAGGAACTTCAAACATTATTTCGACAATCAAAGAGTTAAAATACCTGCAGTAATTTTCTGATCTCGTCCAGAGAAGTCTTACCGACCATGGTGCTTGTGGACTGTGATGTAGAAACCTCGTGTATGAGGAGGCCGTGTCCCTCCGGGGGCTGTTGCGCCAAAAAAAAATCTGATAAATAATATTATATTGTCTAAGCGCTGGATATTCAAGGAGGGCAGAAAATTTATCTCTTCTCCACAGTGTCGAAACAGTCTCCAAGAAACTCACACCCACCCATTCAATAGTAGTCTGTCGTGCTTTCCGCGGAGTAAAGCAATCTGGTGGTGCAGCTGACCACTCACTCCACCAAATGTCGAGATTAAGAAGCAGAAGAACTGTTCCCTCATGCCATCTTGTATCCTTGCAGCGCAGACAAGGAAAAATTTACTTTCACTTTACCTTTACTTATTTCAAACACAACACTGCAATTATATTTAAAAGAAAATGATTGCATTTGCGACGTATTGGACTAAATATTTTGCTTGTCCTTGTTCACGCTTAGTTTCTTTTGGTGTGTGAATGAAATTAGAGAATTTAGCCCAAGATTTTTCTTTATCGGGGTTCGATAGGGTGTGGTTTCTTATCTGCCGAGGATTACGGGTATACCGGGGTGCTGATAAGTCCTTAACCCAATCAGGAAGGAAACAAGCTGGGAAGCATATCAGCGATTTCAACAACATCGAGACGCGAGCTGTCATTAAGTATCCCCCCCGCAAGGCAAGGCGTCGAAGGAAATTCACACCATTCTGACAGAAACATTAGTTTGTCTCCTTTCTGGTCGGGCTAAGGACTTATCAGTTCCCCTCTACGATTGATAGACATGTGGGCCTCCTGACTGTGAATTTAGTGCTTTGTAGCATGAGAAACTTCCACGTACTCTGTTGATGGTAAATTTAGTTATAACATCGAAGTATTCTTAATATTTGAAACACATGTAACTTTCACAGAATAAATTTTCTTCATATCCCCTTTTTTTAAATGTCAGATCGATCGATTACTGAATTAAATGTAACAATGTTTACGAAAAGTGTTTGTAGCAGCGTTAGTCGAACGAAAAGGAGCTGTTACACTCGCAAATGTCATACATTTTATCTGCCACATATTCAAATTTCAGTAATGGCAACTGTAAGGAGGTTTCTTAAGTTGTGAGCCGATATTTATTTAGATTTGTGTGCATTCCAGTCTTGTAATGCTTATGGTAAAGGCAGCGTGAATAAGAATTCGAAAAATTTATGTATCCAAGGGTCAAACAATAACGAACCTCTCAAATCACGTTGGTGTTCATGAATGGCTAATTGTGTTCAAACCATCTTATATGAAAAACTCTCAGTCTGACTGTACAAAACCTCTAATTGCCAAACTACATGCTGATAGAGTTAAGGTTCCTATCACCAATAGCTTTCAGTTCAAATACAAATACGAGTTATTTTTATGATTTAATTCTAATGGTTTCTACGGAATATGTTTATAAGTAAACCAACAACGTGTTACCAGAAACAAAAGATTCTAACATGGCTAACACAAATCCCCGTCAATGGGCACTCTTTTATGCAGATCCATCTATTTCAGTACCACAAAACTTCTCCGTGATCCATCTTAATATTATCCTTCCGTATTTTTCTTTGTCTTTCAAGTGCAGTTTCCCCACTAAAATATTGTCTTCACTCTGTGTCTCGCAGTTTCTAGATACATAACTGGTGTATCCTAAATTCACTGATTTAATTTAACATCTTAACGTATATAGGAAACCTGCGTAAGTCACTAAGTTACTTATTATGCAATAATATATTACATAAATGCCAATCGCAGTGGACTTGCGGTCAAGAGCTTGCTGGGATTGCGGGTTCGATTCCCGCCGTGGACATGGATGTCTGTATCTTTTGAGTGTTGTCAGGCAGATATCTCTGCATCCGGCTGATCACTCAGACAGATAATTTACACTAGTTGTAGTGTGTCTGAATGTGATGGCGGAGCATTCACAGTGAGGAGGCCTTTGCCCCCTAGTGGTTATCGCGCCATAAAATAAAAGTTACAAACATTTTTCTCAACTTTACTTTCCTTCAAATATACCTCGCCGATATTTCTAAATATATGGCACTTTAATCCGAATATGTGCTCGATTTTTACACTGTTTCCATGCAGCCGAAATCTTGTTTGAGAATCTAAGAGCTGAAAATTAACAGTTGCAACGCAGAGACAATAAGAAGGGAAGGAAGTTCTTCGGACAGACCGTATAAAGCATACGTTTAAACAACAGCCTACAGACTACCATCAACTTTAGCGTTCCATCAACATTATTTCGACCCAGCCTTAAAATTTTCAATTTTTATCACAACATATACTCCAGTGCTAGAAACTCCGCCTTTTCATATCCCGTTTTAGTGACCTACAACTATGCACCATTCTATGTATACTAGATCACATATAATTATAACTCCAACGCGTTTCGGTGCTCACTGACACCATCTTCAAGGAGCCCCGTTTAACTCTAAGTTCTTTCAAAGACATCAAATACTTACAAGCATTTGTTGACTGTGCGTGATAAGATCGCAGTGTTTCACATCATGTACGGAGCTAGATACTCGACATGTACTGTGAAACTCATTTTCAAAATAATCCTGGGCACGACGGCCTGTGCTTAATAGACATCGGAGATTTATATAGAACTGCAGTAGTCCAGTAGTAAAGCTGGCCAATGAGCCCTGCCAGGGACAAACTGAGAACACATGGAATGTCATGCTCGCCCCGGGTACAGATTCACTCAAAAATATTACTTGGCACCCAAACACGTTTCTTCCTGGTGAACCAGTGTCATCAGTTGAACAGGGAACACACCTAAGGAATACATAAATACCAAGACCTGTTCTTACAGTACGGCTCAGTGCAAGGCTTGTCCGCTTCCATGCACGTCCTTGACACTTAACATTTCATGAAAATTCTACCACATGACATTTGTCAATAATAACTCCTGACAACCAATGCAGTATATTACCGCTACATCACTCCCACGGCTATAACTTTTGCTTTCACATTATTTCTGTTCATAATTCAATGACTCTGATTATTTGACCGTAAATAACCGTAGTAGTTAATTCTGCCTTAAGTAGTACCCACACACGTGTTTTCAGTACGACATTCCGCGGGCTATTTTTACACTTAGACATAAGCAGGTCTCACGCTTTCGTAATCATTCTGCAGTTATCACGGCAGGCAACATAAACCGCGGCAGTTCATGCCACAATACAAAGTAATAACAGTTATAAGCCTCTTCGTTGTTTATTCTCACACATCCGCTTTAAACTGGTCATGGCCGCTCCCTTCCCATTCACATCGTCCTGTCCCGCCATTTTTTGTGACACTGCAATAAATACGTGTGCCATATTGTTTAGATTTAAAAATAAATACGTTAAATCCATCATAATAGCGATTAGTTTGTACGCAGTTCTGGCTGTGTGTGCTATATGTCTTCAGAAATGCATAGAAAATCAGAAAAGCATGTTTAAATTTTCATTCGGTGAAGTTTTTACACATACAAAAGGCTCCAAATCCTAACTAAAGAATTTCGTAACAAAATGTAGGATAAAATGACAACCGGCAGCCATCAAAGTATACACATTGGTAATCACAGTTCCGCAGAAGGAACAATGAACCCTTCTTCAGTTCAGCGCTGTCTACCCATTCAGCTGTGGACCACTTACCTCGCCTTCTTGACTTTCTTCGAGGTGGTGTCGTTTCACTTTTGTTGAAGCTCACTTCAGCATTTGTACCAGCAGGATCCAATGCTCGCTGCGTTTCATCCTGAGAATCGCTCACAACATACTTTGGCATCTTTGACTATGGCTGATGCAAACCCTTGCCCGTACGCTGTCCGGCGGAGACTAGTAATGTAGGACTCGGAGGTGGGTCGAAAGGCAAGACCGTGTTACTCACATTGAAATCACTGGATGGCGCCAACTCCTCGCAGCGGTGATGTTACGGCTCTTACATCCACTCCTGTTACAAATAACTTCAGGACGAATTTCGGAATGCTTCTTTTCGGTACTCGGTGGAGCATGAAATGGATTTTTATTAGAGTTGTGTGCCACAGAACATGCCACTATATTTATACCTCCAGTTTGTTTGTTTCCTTGCAACTCAATTTCGTCCACTCGCTCTGGTACACACTCAAAACGGCTTTCAAGCAGCTAGCCTATGGGTGGATAAAATTAGGATGGATCTCCAGGAGGTGGGATGTGGTTACATGAACTGGATTGGGCTGGCCCAGGATAGGGACGGGTGGCGGAGGCTTGTGAGTGCGGTAATGAACCTTCGGGTTCCATAAAATGCGGGGAATTTCTTGACTAACTGCAAACCAGTTAGCTTCTCAAGGACTCTGCACCATGGAGTAAGTAACCGTTGACCAACGTTGGTCTGCTAACATGTTCTTATTTCCTCTGAAATGAAGGACGTCACTTGTGTATCTCAAGAAGTGAGAGTAATAGTAACCAGTAGACTGTGGATTCAAAATTTGGGTCGAAAACCGAGGAAATGACATTCACATTCTGAAAAGCCCAAGCTTCAAGTCAAAACTACAATCCCAAATGTAAGGCATAGAACCCTGTATATATATATATATATATATATATATATATATATATATATAACTTTTTAACATTTTTAAATACTGGATATTTTTCTCCAACAAAAAGAAGTTTGTTGTGATGAAGAGAATTAATTTAAAAAATGTGTATACCGGGCTGGAGTATATTCTTGTCGACAGGGAGGGCGTTCATTGAGACTAATACACATCGAATCCAGGAGGAAACCATTTGTTATCCATTAACAACAGAGATAAGGTGCCCTCCGGCCCGGAGTACACAGTTTTTTTTTTAAATTAATTCTCTTCATCACAACAAACTACTCTTTGTTGGAGAAAAATATCCAGTATTTAAAAACGTCTAGTACTAATGAGGTACTAAAATTAACGTGATACTCTCATTTAATCTTCACAAAAAAATCTAAACTATAATTCTGTGCACTCGTAACATTATTAATAAAGAAAAAAACTGGTTCGTTTGTTGCTGTATCAGTCAAGACCCTTCCTAACTCGGACTTAAAATTTCTGAAGTACCGAAACATCGCATTGCACTGCCTTCTGATGATGAAACCACGTTGCGAGGATAGTGCTACATGTCTCACTCACCTCGTCCTCCTAGACAGAACTCCTAGATAGAAGAAGCCAATTGAATAACTGTCATTTCGTTTCCGCGAATATTTTATTTGGCAAATATTCGTAACCGAGGACTCTAGCAAAATATGCCTGTTCATTGTGATCGCGTTCCCATGACTCGTGTACTTGGTCAGTCGACGTACCAAATGATACTGATTGCCCAGACAGAAGTTTGACAAGTGACGTAGAAGCTCTACAACAAACCTCGACTTGATAAATAAACAAAATTGGCGATTCCTTTGACTTGTGTCACATTTACAAACAGTCGGCGGAAAAAGAAAAATTTTCCAATATTTGTATAAGTGCAGCGTTCCCACGTTGCAAGTCTACACAAGTGACAAAAATTTGTCAAATACACCAGTCGTGGAAATGAGAGTTTCGGTCCAGGTATGAACCCGAACAGATAATTCTGCAGTACCCCAAATATGTGTTTTTCCCAGAGGTTAAGAGACCGAGTTTCCACCCATATAAACACAGGAGATGCTACCGCATATTTAAATCTACTGTTTTGTAGATGGGAGAGGGGAAAATAAAATATTCCGAACTAATATGAACCGACATTCTCCAAAATGAATCTGCTTTTAAATCCACCGTCTATGTAATGTTCATTGGATGTAGCCGAATATCTAGTTCAAACCCCAAGTAAACAACACTTTTTATTTTGGTATGTGATGATGAAAAATCCCAAAATTCGTGTTTCACACAGTCGAAAGGACAGGTGTCCAGAATTTCTGCAATATCTTCACCCTAGACTGACACAATTCCTTAACTTCTGAGTGCATTTACTGTTCTTTCGTCACGCAACGCCGCTTTTCACACAGAAAATTGCAGACAAAAGGGCTGGGTACCTCAGTCGATGTAGCGATTGACTACGGGCTGGACGGTCCGGGATCGAATCCCGGTAGGGACGAGATTTTCCGCTCATCCAGACCGGCCCTGGGACCCACCCAGCCTCCTGTAAATGGGTACCGGGTCTTTCCCGAGGGTAGAGGCGGCCAGGGCGTGGGGCTGACCCCCCATCCCATCTAGTGCCGAAAGTCCTAGAAAAGAGTAGAGGTATACCTCTACTCACCCTAAAGGCTTGCCTGGCCTATAAAAAGGGTGAAAATCTACCTAAATTGCAGACAAAAACGCACGTAGACTCTGACTCCCTGCTCAGCCAACTACTGCGACAAAATGCAGTCGAAACGATGTCGCAGAGCGGCAGCGCCGTGGGTATTCCCTCAGGCGCTTCAGTATAAAACGAATTTCAACAACTCCACCTATCGGGTCCATCAAGTGACGCATATTCAGTAATATCTAGTTTCCTGCTTGCCCGAACCCACACCTGTTAACTCCCTGGTGAAGGAATCCGTGCTTCCGGTATCTGAGCTGCTCTCTTCCCGTCGACATGTCATCCAGTCCACCTACTATAATTAATTGACTTGGCGCCCATCCCTGTGTTAGGAAGTGAAAAGTAAAGAGGCGTGAAATTTGTGTCTAAAAGATGTTAGACTGGATCATTGGCCCATAGCGCTAGTGTGTTATTTTAAATGTACTTCCAAAATGACAGCTGCCCACCACGGTGAAATACGTGTAAAAATCTTATTCTCTTTTCAAATCTTGATTTGTAGCTTGTAAGCTTAGTCCGTCCTCTATTACATCTTTTACAATATACAAGTGTGACAGAAAGTGTTCATAAAAGGTAAAGTGCCGTGATTGCTATGACTTTAAACTTTTCGTTGCCTGTCATTTCGGAAAATCCAAAGAAATTGTCGGAGTTTTGTTTACACCTGGCATATGAATCGAATGTAAAGTGTGATTGGGCAGTCTGCACAGATTATCAAAATTTAAAGCGTGCAAGAAATATCTGTTTCATCCTATATAATATCATTTGATAAAGAAAAAATCAGCACGCTATATATTTGTACACTTCATAAAACGGAAAAGTTTTACTTGTAGTCGATATATGTAGCAAGCAAATATATTTAAATACAAGGTATAGTTTAGTCGACGGAGGTCTACCATGTTTGCTACACAGAGGGTGTTGATGTAAAGAAATGTTACATACAAGACTTCGAATGGATTGTCAGGCTTGTGATAGGGTACGGGATGGAATCGTAAGAGCACTGTGATGAACCTTGGGCTTTCATATGATGCACGGAAATTCTTGTTTAGCTGGTGGATATCAAGAAGGACACTGTTTGATGTATTAGTCATCTGATCAGTTTACACCTTGCGTCGAACCTTATGGCCGCGCGGTCTAAGGTGTGGGTATGCGACCGCTCGCTTGCTGGGATTGTGGGTTCGAATCCTGCCGGCGGGATTGACGTCGATCTTACGTGAATGGTCTGTGTTTTCAAGTAGAGTTCTATGCGAGGGGCCGATCACTCGTCCAGAAGATTCCGAATGTGGTATATGTGAATGTGATCTCGAAGCCTCAACAATGAGGAGGCTTAGGACAAGTGTTGTCCAACCATGAAGATAAACACTCTGTAATATATTGAAGGATAAATGCCCTACTTCTTTTTCTCTCTCTTTCTTTCTATCTTTCTTTCTTTCTTTCTTTCTTTCTTTGTTACTGATTTTCTCAGATAATTATTTGAAAGGGAGTTATCCTACACTGCGGATGACATTCTATAATGGTCGGACCATTTTCTATCTTTCGTTATTCAATTACTTTCGAAAACCCTCTTAAACAAATGTTTATGTCTTAATGCTATACATTTCCTATGTTATGGACAAATTATTTTTGTCGTGAGATGCTTTTAAAATATATTTCAATATAGTTCGCCCAACACATTTCAGTGGACATAAAATTTAATCAAAACGTCGAGTTAGTACGCATTCAAAACAGAGTAGATGATAATTTTATGCTTTTATGCAAACAACGCGTAACATATCGTATCTAACATTTCAGTGCATTCATTATCAAAGCCACACAAATATTTAATTTGTCGGATGATACCTGAGTTTTGTTTATGTTTCATATTACAACACTGTAACAATGTAATGAAGTCACGAGCATAAAATTTAAATACAAGTACACAAAGATGAAAGTTGGGCTGCAATAATGCATACACATAGGGGGTGTTCGTGGTGTTTTATTACTTACATAGTAGAGTCTGGCGCGCAGACATACAGTAACTGACGCTTTAAGTAAGATTAGTTTCGGATCGCCACCAAAATTTGTAAACGAATTGCACTTTCTACCGCATTCGCTTCAAAACTGAATCACAGTTATGTAACTGTTTTTTGGGGCTCTTCCGGTAATGGTTTCCCATCCTCCATAACTGTTGTAACGGTAGATGACTTAAGTTCATATCCTTGTAAGGTAGTATGAACGCTTTATATTTAAACTTTTTATACTGTGTGAATATTTCCATTAAACTGTGTAATAGAAATATTAAATAGATGAATTATTTATTTCATAAATTAAGGGAGCGTTTCAGTTAGAGTGTGAAGTGAAAAGAAAATTGCGCACTTTAACCAGCAACTCCATACCGTACGTATGTCACATCGGTTTTAGTGTAAAAAGGATTCACGTTTTAACTAGTTATTTTATGGCATGATGAGTAAAACCGTAAGCCAGTTATTCCTTACCACTTAAAATATAAAACAGCTATCATTCTTTTTTCACTTACACATTTCAGTATGACATAGCAATCAATGAAATTAGTTTCATATTAAATAAAATTCCTTACTATTCCTGAAGTAAGAGTATCAACCAAATCACAAAAGCAACTGTAAAATCAAACTCGCCTTTTATTGAAACAGACAAACACAAATGCTAAACTTTAAACTACGCAATCAATAAATGTGTTACACAATCAAGCTGCCATTTTTCCAACAAAGTTGTTCACCTCGCCTTTGGTGATGCAAAACATTGCACTTTTCACACAGACGGAATATTGGCACACACTAATCCTACACGAACATTCCTGAAAACCTTGACCAGCTCCCGTGCTGTGAGCAATGCTAAGTAATGGACGGTTACAGTTGCTTCAGTCTGCCACTTCTTTGAGGTCAAAGAGACTTTCGGACTCCGTCTGGTCATGGACGGGAGGCGAAGACCCTAGCCCTGGACGGACACTATCATTTATTCCCCAGGGTTGGTTGACGCGGAACATGCCCCTGTCCGCCCCCAAGACCATCTGTGCGTGTAAACAGCCACACCCTACCCAAAACAGCAGATCTGAAGCAGTGAACATGAAAACATTCCCCAGCCCTCAGTTGTGATGCACGTGCCAACTGGATGAATGGTAGTGAGTTAATCCGACTTGAACGGTTTTGCCCTCTGGGATACAAGGCGACGTCCCAATTGTAATGTAGCCTTACAAAACTCGTGGGAACAAACTTTTTTTGCAAATCCGGAGAGGCTCCTTAACTGGAGATTAAAATAAGAATTCTAAGGCGGTTTGTAGCAATAGGGACCTCCGGTGCTCGAGGGCTCCGCAAGGGTCAGCCGAGCACGATCCTTGCTCCCTGAGACGAGTAAGACTCCCGCTAAGTGTGCGGAACACTTGTTCTCAATCAGCGAAGGGGCTCGAAAACTTGAGGTCCTGGCAGAGGAGAAGGGTATCCTGGATTTACAGGGAAGATGTTGAGAAAATCAGTGGTGCTGCTAACGAAAGAGTGAGACAATTCAGATTGGCAGGGGCTCCAGATGGGGACTCTGCTGGAAGCCAATCTCAAAAGGGGTGCCCTAAACCGAAGCCCCAGTCTTGAGGCTATCACACTCAGATACCACAGCAGTCTAGTACAGCCGGTCTCCAGTTCCAGTGGGGGGATACGACCGGGGCAGGGGTCCAGTACGTCTGGGTTCAAGTTTAGGGGACGTGTGCAGGGTCTCTGTGGAAATAGACCTGAAGGCGGGCAGGTGAAGAGGCCCAAGAAGATTAGTCATATCTGCTTTGCTAAGGTTACTCATGAAAGTTTGAAGATGGCTATTTTTTTCTTTGGAGAACTTCACAAATATTCCGCGGGAATCTGGTAGGCTGGTTGATGAACTCCCTGAGAAGCTGTTCATCTCAAACTCCTCGATACCTCCTAGGCCAAAGGAGTTGTCATTGCGGAGAGTGCCGGGACTGGCTGAAGAGCAAGATGCCGGCGACGAAGACATAGCAGGGCTCCAGGCTTAAAATGGTAGACCTAAAGTAATCCATACCTACAAGAGTTGCAGCCTTGTTTCCGGGTCTTGGAAGAACACGGAACACTTGTTATCGTAGGTTGAACTAGGGGCTCACCACGGGCCAATAGAGGATGTATGAGTACAGTAAGTTATCCAGTGGAGTCCGCCACGTACTCAGCATGAATTCGCCATCCGCTATTATCGTTGGAGAGAATGAGAAGGTGTCCTCCCAGCAGCATGGGTTAGGCGATCTTCTCCCTCCTCAGTGCCAACAGGGAGGAATGAAGGAAGTAAGAGGAATAGACTGCAAGTGATATTGCGATTATAATTTTATTTTTTCAGACTAACTTACAACATGGCATCGCTGCCTCTTAAGAGTCCTCTCTGGAACATCAGCTGTTGAGGGAATAGATATTTCTCAAACACAGAAACCGTGGAACTGCGAAAGACATATTTTGGGATTGCATATTCCAGGATACGAGTACACTTTTTTGCGGAGGCGGAACAAGTAAACCTACAGCATATACCCTTCTTAGGAACATGAATACATGGATGCAACCAGGACTGTCTTGTAGGGACCTTGTAGTAGTCTTGATAAAATATAAAGAAGTCGAAGTATAAAATAGCATTGTTGTGTGTTATGGTCATCTGATTTTGTTTCCAAGGCCCCTCCCCAACAAGGGCGTTTGACGAACTCGTGCGGTATTGTGAGGGGAAAGGCCTCCACCTAGTGATAGAATGCGATTTCAGTTCTCAACATACGGTGTAAAGTGGAACCGATATTAAAGACAGATATTTGGCAGTGTTAGAATTTCTAAATTCTTCGAATTTGAAAGTCTGAATGAAGGCAGTGAACCCACCATTTGTAATAATAGAATACTAGAGGTCATTTATATTAGCCTGGGGTCCTTTGGGTTCCTGGAAAGCATTAAGCCCTGGAAAGTCTATTCTGAGTCTTTCTTGTCAGACAGCAGACAACTTCTGGTCAACTTGAAATGCTCTGTAACGGAAAGTCTGATCAGGAACCCTATGGATAATAACTGGGACTCCTTTCGGGAGAATATGAAAGGCAAACTGGGTAAAGGGCCAGCAATGAACATGAAAGACGAGACCAGATCAGGACACACAATTGGTTTTATCCTACAAGCGCTGATGTCTTCTTATAAGGATTATTTTCCTCTCAAGTTTGTGAGAGCAGGCACATATTCTGTAAGGTGGACACATATTTTACAGTCCCTTAGAAAAGAAGTAAGGCTGCTCTTTAGTAAGATCTGAAGAGAAAGAGCTTCTTAAAGTTGGGAACTCTATCGAGGCTCATCGGAAATATAGGAAGGAGGTTGAAAGACTTGTGAGGAATTGTGGAAGACTTTCGGCAACTCCATTAACGATCTACCTACGTCGGCCAAGTTACATAGGGCTCTTTCAAGGGGCCTGAAGACCAAAATGGGTTCCTTAGCGAATCCCTTGGGACTGCGAACGCAATCCGAACGGAAAACTTTAAAACATCCGCTTGTAACTCACTTTCCCTGCTCGGTATTTACTGACGAGATGGCGGCTTTTATTGCCGTCCGCTACGCTAGGCCGATAGTTTGGCCGGTGGCCGTGGACATTGTCACACATAGGAGTGTAGAATGTGCAATAAACTCGTTTACCCCACACACAAATCCAAGTATGGATGATGTAATTCTGACCCTGTAACAACAGGAACAGGGAAATGTCATTCATTACCTGGCCAGGATTTTTCGTGCCTGTCTGAACATGGCGCATGTTCCAGTCATTTGGCACCACGTTAATGTAGTGTTCATACTCAAGCCTGGAAACAATCTAGATTTAGACCTCGAACCTGACAAGACCGACCTGGTCGTATTTACGAGGAAAAGGAAATTCCTTGGATTCTTTGAACCTCACTTTTTGAGAGTTGCCTTGCAATGTTCAGAGTCGGCCGAGTATGTAGGGTTGATCCTGGATTCACGGCTGACCTGAAGGGAACGAAGATGAGCAGGATCGCCATTCTTTGTGCAACTGTTGGTGCTACGTAAGGCGTGAAGAAGAACTTTCTCTCTCTCTCTCTCTCTCTCTCTCTCTCTCCATGTCCCCTACCATACGGTCATCCCTCATCTTGCAAGCTTCAGTCTGTTGGCATGGTTCAGACAGCCATTACCAAAAGAAAGGGTAAGTAGAATCTTAGATATCAGAGGGTCATAAACACTACCCCACTGGGTGCCATGGAAGCATCACATTCTTTCTCTGTACTTGGTGGCTCAAGGCGAGACAAGGCTAGCTGCACATCGAACCTGTAGTCTTGGGGTGCTGGACCTATCTACGCCCCAGCCAAGGACACAGTGTTATGTTGATGTGGTTTCAAAGGTAAAGCAATCCCTATACAGTCCTGGACAGGCCCTGAGGGTTTCAGGACGTTGAGGTACCCAGAGTTCAAGATAAGTGGTACATGAAGGTGGTAAGGTTGTCAGCCCTAAGCAGCGGCCGCTTTTACTACCCGGGAAATATTTCTGGTACTCATTTCTGTTGGGGACCGCGGTGGCACAGTGGTTAAGGTGCTGTGCTACAAATCGGAAGGTCGCTGGTTCAATCCCAGCTGGTGTCATTGGAATTTTTCATTGACATAAAATCCTTCCGCTTGCACTATGGCCCTGGGGTCGACTCAGCCTCTAACAGAAATGAGTACCAGGAGCATTTCCTGGGGGTAAAGGCGGCCGGTGCCTAAGGCTGATAACCTTACCACGATCCTGTGCCGCTGTCATGAAATCTGGGAACCTTAACTTCCTGGAACCCTCTGGGCCACTCCAGGCCTGTAACGGGATTGCTTTACCTTTACCTTTACGCATTTCTGTTACAGGTTGAGTCGACCCCAGGACCATAGAGCGACCGAAAGGATTACGTCACTGAAAAAACCCAATGACACTATTGGGAATCGATCCCGCGACCTTCTTGCTTGTAGAGCGGTGCCTCAATCAACTGCGCCACAGCCTGCCCCCCCCCCCCCCCCCCTTTTTTTTTTTGAAAAAGGTAAATTTGGGGCCGCATAAAATTTTTAACCCCATTTTATTTTTTTTTTTTTAGTAGAAGGGGTGTGGAGAAAAGGGGTTTGTCCTCTT
>Ga0123355_10001889_pt1 | contig 29419 bp, 26 predicted proteins | sample TergutEmb28metaG_3_FD_89872 | JGI IMG/M metagenome (GOLD analysis project Ga0123355, IMG submission 89872) | Embiratermes neotenicus P1 segment gut microbial communities from Petit-Saut dam, French Guiana - Emb289 P1 | ecosystem: Host-associated > Arthropoda: Insects > Digestive system > Gut ... | reverse complement strand
GTCTGATGTAAAACGACCTTTATGTCTTGTTTTGGATAGTATTTTTCAATTAAACTTATATCATCAGTCCCAAGAAATTTATCATTTAAGGCTTTTTCATGACAATCTTTAATTAATGTTGTTTTAAAGCCCTGAGGAGTTTCAGCTTGAATTAAATTATTGCGATTTAAGGTAAGAAGTTTATTATCTTCCTGAAGTTTTATAGTATCTGTAACTTTTTTTCCTACAAAAGCGACATCATGTTTCTTTAAACTTTTCATTATTTCAATTATTAATTGCTCATTGATAAATGGTCTGGCCGCATCATGAATTAATACATATTCACTATTAACTGCTTCTAAGCCGTTTCTAACTGAATCAGCTCTTTCTTTACCGCCTTTGATAACCTTTAAGTCTGTAATTTTTAATACATTCTGGTAGTCATCAGGATTAGTCACAATAATTACATCTTTAATCCCAGCTCTAATAAATTTTTCAGCGCAAACTAGAAATAAAGGTTTATTTTCAATCTCCAAAAAGACTTTATTAAAGCCTAGACAAGCTCTTGAGCCTGATCCTGCGGCCATTATCAAAACACTGAACATCTTTTTATCCCTCCAATAAGATATCAACAGAGATATCATAATCATTATCTTTAAAAGCTATGATAAATTCATTAAAACAAACACCAATTGTAATTCCTTCATAATCTTTAAGGAATACATCATAAAAGCCGGCACCATAGCCGATTCTTTTACGTTTTCTAGAATAAACGATGCCTGGCACAATGACTAGATCAATTTCATTCTTCTCAACTGATGGCTGATTTTTTGTTGGTTCATTGATGCCAAACTTACTTTTCACTAAATTATCGTATGTTGAGACATAAGAAAAAATCAAGTTTTTTTTAGACACTCGTGGTAATAATATTCTTTTTTCTTTGATTAAGTCAGTAACATCAATCTCATTTTTAAATGGAAAGTAAATTGCAACATTCTGAGCTTTTTTAAATTCATTTAACTTTCTTAATTGTTTTAAAACACTATTGCTTGCTTGTTTAATTCTTTCCGGACTTAGTTCTAATCTTTTCTGCAGAAAATAGGCTCTTAAAGCGTCTTTAGTGTCTGGAATCATAATAATAATAGTATTTATTATAATTTGGGCTACAAGCGAATTTTAAAGCCTGTGTGCCGTTTTTAATGAATTCTTCCGCTTTTGAAGCGTCTCTTTCGGTCAAGATTCCCATCTTTACGCGAACAGTTTCTGAAATATTGCCCATTTCCACTGTTTTATCTAGTGTATGACCACTTTGAATTAGTTTTTTAAATAATTCCATTTTTTGTAAATCAGTAATCGTTAAGGCAAAGTCAACTCCTGATAAGCGGTAAAGCGATGAAGATTCGCTTACAAAATTTTTCTTTAATTGCTTAACATATTCATTTAAAAAATAATTGCCAATTGCCCAACTATGGCGCTCATTTATCTCTTTGACCGAAACAATTTTAAGCATAATATAATAGAAAGGTCTTTTCGATTGAATAACTTTATGAAGATCGGCCGCTAATTCTGATTCACATTTTAGCGAATCAAGTTCCTGCATTCCGCTTTTCGTAAAATTATTAACAGAAACATCATTTATTGTACAGATAATTACTGAGTCTTCGTTTGTAAAAAGTCTGTGAAGTTTGAGTGCCGCAATAAAGTATTCCTCCTTGCGCGCTATCTGGATTGTAAAATTAGATTTGGGATCAATTTGTGAAAGATTACGAATTTTATTCATAAAGATAGATTCATGGTCCGGATGAATTTTATGCAATAAATCACTGATACCTAAAGCATTATGATCAATTTTCAATAAATCTTTAAAAGTATTGTTTCCCCAAACATAATTTTCTTTCATATCAATAAAGCAAACGCCTTCTTCAGTCAAATCAATCATTGCCTGAAAACGACTAATTAGACTATTATGTTCTTCTGTTAAGTCACGCAGTTTCTTTTCGGTGTCAAGCATGCTGAAATCATTCTTTTTTTCACCGATTAATATTCGCCCTTTATATTTAGAAAGACTAAAAAATGGCGTCTCCTGTAAAATAGCAATGACTTGACTACCTTCAAAATTCAAAAAAACAAGTTCCCGTCTTTCACCTTCGCTTTTATTGATAGCTTCTTTTTTATAGTTTTTATAATGTTTTCTTAGTTCTTTGTTGTTAATTTCTACACCATTATAAGTTTTTATTCTAATGCATTTTTCAATGATATCAAAGAAATTTTTATTTTTTACTTTTTTAAATTCCAAACCAAATTCATTTAAAAAGTTCTCAGAAATATCTTTAATGCGATCTTTCGCATCAAGCATTAGATAAAGACTCCATTTGGTTTTTTTTACGGATTTTGTTAATAGACCATAAAAATTATGGGCATTAAATGAGCCTCTTAAATTAATTAGAAGCGCAATAAAAAATAGAGTAAAATTAAAAATTGCATAATAGATAAATAAGTTGTTAAACCAATCTAAATCTTTTAAAACAGTTTCATAAAAACCCCAAACAGTACCTGAAAATAAGGTATTGACAAAGAAAATAAGTAAATATTTCTTACTAAATCTACCTTTAAAGTACATTTGTGAAAAAACAATGATAAAAGAAAAAATAGCTATTATAAAAATATAGAGTGGATGAATATAAAACATAACTTACTAACCTCCAATGTAGGTTTTATTATTATAGCGTAAAATGTAAGAAAAAGCAAGTATTAATCTGATTTATTAAATTTTAAGGATAAAGACAAAAAGCCCCTTTTATAAAGCGGCTTTTTTAAGTTTGTTTGTTAAACTAATTAAGAAATAATTTTAACTACTGATCCGGCACCAACAGTTCTTCCACCTTCACGGATAGAGAATTTAGTTCCTTGCTCGATAGCAATTGGGTGAATTAATTCAACAGTAATCTCTGCATGATCACCAGGCATAATCATTTCAGTTCCGGCAGCAAGAGTAATAATCCCTGTGATATCTGTCGTACGGAAATAGAATTGCGGGCGATAGTTAGAGAAATATGGAGTATGACGTCCACCTTCTTCTTTAGACAGAGTATAAACCTGTGCTAAGAATTTTGAATGCGGAGTAACTGATTTTGGTTTTGCAAGAACTTGTCCACGTTGGATATCTTCACGTGAAACACCTCTTAGAAGAACACCGATATTATCTCCAGCTTCAGCTTGATCTAATAATTTACGGAACATTTCAACACCAGTAACAACTGCTTTTTTAGTTTCTCTGATACCGATGATTTCAATCTCTTCACCGACTTTTACTGTACCACGCTCAACACGTCCTGTCGCAACAGTTCCGCGTCCAGTGATAGTGAATACATCTTCAACTGGCATTAAGAATGGTTTATCAGTTTCACGAACCGGAGTTTCGATATAAGTATCAACATGGTTCATTAACTCTTCAATTTTAGTAACCCATTTAGGATCTCCTTCAAGAGCTTTTAAAGCTGATCCGTAAATGAATGGAATATCATCACCCGGGAAGTCAAATTCTGATAACATTTCACGAACAGTCATTTCAGCAAGTTCGATTAACTCTTCATCATCAACCATATCGCATTTGTTTAAGAATACAACAAGTTTAGGAACTCCAACCTGACGTGATAAAAGAATATGTTCGCGTGTCTGAGGCATCGGACCATCGGCTGCCGAAACAACCAGGATTCCTCCGTCCATCTGAGCAGCACCTGTAATCATATTTTTTACGTAGTCGGCATGTCCCGGACAGTCAACATGTGCATAGTGACGTGCTTCAGTTTGATACTCAACATGTGAAGTGTTGATTGTGATTCCGCGCTCTTTTTCCTCAGGAGCGCTGTCGATTGCATTGTAATCTTTTTTCTCTGCAAGACCTTTATTTGCCAGAACGGATGTTATAGCCGCTGTCAAAGTAGTTTTACCATGGTCAACGTGACCAATGGTTCCAATATTAACGTGTGGTTTAGTACGTTCAAATTTAGCTTTTGCCATTAGTATTATCTCCTTAAATATTATTTTTCCATTATATATTTTACATTATTCATACAAATAATGCAATAGTAAAATCATTAATTACCGCGTTTTTTGATTATTTCTTCCGCAATATTCTTCGGACAAGGCTCATAGTGGTCAAATTGCATAACATAATTACCACGACCTTGCGAATTACTGCGTAATGAAGTTGCATAGCCAAACATTTCCGATAACGGAACGAAGGCTTTGATTTTTAAAGCATTTCCGATTTTTTCCTGTGACTCTAAACGTCCGCGTCTTGATGTAAGATCACCAATTACGTTTCCGACATATTCTTCAGGAACTACTACATCGACAACCATAACTGGCTCAAGTAAAACTGGTTTACATTTTGCTTTAGTTTCTTTTAAAGCCATAGATGTAGCGATTTTAAAGGCCATCTCTGAAGAGTCGACATCATGATAAGATCCGAAGAATAGAGTTGCTTTAACGTCAATCATTGGATATCCCGCTAAAACACCGTTTGGAAGTGAATCTTCTAATCCTTTTAAGACTGCAGGGATAAATTCACGAGGAATTGTACCACCAACAATTTTATCAACGAACTCAAAGCCTTTATCCGGATTTGGTTCAAATTTGATTTCAACGTGTCCATATTGACCGCGTCCGCCAGATTGCTTAATATACTTACCGACACAATCAGCCGTATGAGTAATTGTTTCACGATAAGAGACCTGAGGTGCACCAACATTTGCTTCTACACCGAATTCTCTTTTCATCCTGTCAACAATAATTTCCAGATGAAGTTCACCCATTCCGGCAATAATTGTTTGTCCGGTTTCTTTATCGCTGTAAGTTCTGAATGTTGGATCTTCTTCCGCTAGTTTCTGAAGAGCGATTCCCATTTTGTCTTGGTCATTTTTCGTTTTTGGTTCAATCGCAACACTGATAACCGGCTCAGGAAAATTCATTGATTCTAGAATTACATCGTCTTTTTCACTAACTAATGTGTCACCTGTTGTTGTATCGCTGAATCCGACAACTGCACAGATATCACCAGCATAAACTTCTTTAATTTCTTCACGGTTATTCGCATGCATCTGTAAAATACGACCAACACGTTCTTTTTTACCTTTTGTACTGTTTCTTAAGTAAGATCCACTTGAAAGAGTACCTGAGTAAACTCTGATAAATGTTAATCTACCAACATATTTGTCAGTCATAACTTTAAAAGCCAGAGCGCTAAACGGTTCAGTATCAGAAGCTTGACGCTCGATTTCATTACCATCACTGTCAACACCACGAACAGCCGCAATGTCGGTTGGTGCCGGTAAATAATCTAATACCGCATTTAATATTAATTTAACACCTTTGTTTTTAAAGGCTGTTCCGCAGACAACTGGAAAATAGGCTGCTGTTAAAGTCGCTGTACGAAGCGCTTTTTTGATTTCTTCTTCGCTGATTTCTTCGCCATCAAGGAACTTCATTGTTAATTCTTCGTCATAATCGCAAAGACTTTCTAATAAAGCTTCTCTCGCTGCTTTTGCTTTATCCATTAAATCGGCCGGAATGTCTTTTACTGTATAATTCTCTTCCGATCCACCATCAAAATAATAAGCTTTCATCTCTACAAGATTAATTGAGCCTTGGAAAGCATCTTCAGCACCAATTGGATATTGAATCGGAAAAGCTTTTGCGCCTAAACGACTTGAAAGACTCTTAACAGAGAATTCAAAATCTGCGCCGATTTTATCCATTTTGTTGATAAAAACAATTCTTGGAACTTCGTATTCATTTGCCTGACGCCAAACAGTTTCTGTCTGAGGCTCAACACCAGCCTGAGCATCTATAACTGTTACTGCACCGTCAAGAACACGTAAAGATCTTTGAACTTCCACGGTAAAGTCAACATGCCCAGGAGTATCTATGATATTTACTTGGTAATCTTTCCAAAAAGCAGTTGTTGCGGCGCTGGTAATAGTAATACCGCGCTCTTGTTCCTGCGCCATCCAGTCCATTTGCGATGCGCCATCATGTGTCTCACCGATTTTATGGATTTTTTTAGTATGGTACAGAATTCTTTCGGTTGTTGTAGTCTTACCGGCATCGATGTGAGCCATGATACCGATATTTCTGACTTTATCTAAGGGTTTTTGCCTTGCCATAAATTATCTCCTAATTACCATCTGTAATGTGCAAAAGCCTTGTTGGCTTCCGCCATTTTATGCGTGTCTTCTTTTTTCTTGACAGAAGCACCAGTATTATTGGATGCATCAAGAATTTCGCGAGCTAGTCTTTCTTCCATTGTTTTTTCACCACGTTTGCGAGAATAAGTGATTAACCATCTCAAAGCAAGTGTTTGCTTACGTTCTGGTCTTACTTCAACCGGAACTTGATAGTTCTGACCTCCGATTCTTCTTGAACGCACTTCCAAAGCTGGAGTGATATTGACTAATGCTTGTTCAAAAACCACAAGTGGTTCCTGACCAGTTGTTTCTTTGATACGATCAAACGCACCATATAATATAGATTGCGCGACCCCTCTTTTACCTTGTTGCATAATTGCGTTAATTGTTTTTGTAACAACTTTTGAGTTATAAATCGGATCCGGCAATACGTCTCTTTTGACAATATGTCCTTTACGAGGCATTAAAATTCCTCCTTTCTTGAATTAAGTTATTTTTTTGCGCCCGTGGCTCCTGCCTTAGGACGTTTTGTTCCATATTTACTACGACCTTGATTACGCTTTGTAACGCCTGTTGTATCTAAAGTTCCACGGATAATATGATAACGCACACCCGGTAAATCTTTAACACGTCCACCACGGATTAAAACAACACTATGCTCTTGAAGCGTGTGTCCTTCTCCTGGGATGTAAGCTGTAACCTCAATACCGTTTGATAAACGGACTCTGGCATATTTACGTAAAGCAGAATTTGGCTTCTTTGGCGTCATTGTCGTAACACGTGTACAAACACCGCGCTTTTGAGGCGAATAAACTTTAGTAGTTTCTTTTGTCAAGGTATTTAATCCGACATTAAGTGACGGTGATTTTGACTTAGTAACTTTGCTTTTTCTTCCTGTTCTAACTAATTGACTAATTGTTGGCATATAGTTCTCCTTTCTAAACCACGCACATGGGTGGTTCGCATTTTTTCCAAAAAAAGATGCTTAAATGTCTAAATTTAAACAGCATTAATATTTTATAATAATTAAAACTCTAAGTCAAGAACTTTTTTAAAATTTCTGCCGATATTTTGCGTTTATTTAAATTTCATGTGCTTCAATAATATCATCCGCAAAAATTTTCTTGTTTTTGAAATTAACTATACGCGCTTGAAGATCAACTTTTAAAACAATTCCTTTATAGTTTTTAAGGCGTCCATTATCAAAATAAATAACTTCGACTTCACTTCTTTCTTCAAGGGCTTTTATTAAAGTTTCATTAATAAGTTCGAATTGTTGTTCATCTAAGATTGGTTTATTTACTTTTAATGATTGCTCATTAATCTCGTGAATTTTATCTCGAAACCCTTCAAGAGCGTCAAACGGCATCCATTTCCCTTTTCTTTTTTTATTCATTGTGTCCACCAATCTGCTTATTCCTAATTCGCTGCATCGCTTTAGGTTCTGAACTTTCAGCTTTGTTAATTATATCACGGCCATAACGTTTTTTTAACTTTAAAAGTGTTTCAGTCAGACTTCTTTCTTTAGCCTCTTTTTGCTCATCTTGAAAGAGGCTTAATTGTATAACATCTCTTGATGAAAGATTAGCTACTCTAACAGCTATCCTTCTTATAGGATAATCTTCCACAAATTGATTATAAAGATTTTTAAATGTTTGTTGGATTTCTTTTTGGCTATCTGTCGGATATTCTAAAGTTGTCTGTCTAGAGAAGCCAGATGCAGAGACTTTATCCGAATACATGATAGAAAGCGAGATTGTTTTACAAAAAGATCTAAGGGCTATTAAATCCATAATCACAACATCTACCATCTCTCTAATAATTAAGGCTGCCTCTTTAAAGTTATATTCACCTGGCAAAACCTGACCGTTTCCAATTGATTTATTGCGAGGCTTATAATTTTTAATCTCAGAAATATGAGAATCATTTATTCCATAGGAATGTTCGTAAATCTCTAAGCCTATTACACCGAATTCTTTTTCCAATAGAGCTGGATTAGTTTTACTAACATCTTCCATGGTATAAATTCCCATTTGATTAAGTCTTATTTGCATTCTAGAGCCAATGCCCCAAAAATCTTCTACTGGTCTTTTTCTAATCTCGGAAATGAAGATATCTTGATCAATTTCCACAATTCCTTCCGGAGATTTCTTTGCGAGTAAATCAAGCGCTACTTTCGCTAAAAACATATTTGTACCAATTCCACAGGTAGCTGTGATTTTTGTTTTTTCAAATACTCTTTTAACGATTGTTTGCGCCATCTGAAAGGCTGTTTTCTTAGCATGCCTAAGATAACTTGTCACATCTATAAACGCTTCATCTATACTATAAACATGGATGTCATCTTTACTGACAAATTCTAAATATACTTCATAGATCATACCTGAATAATCGATATATTTTTGCATTTGCGGTTTAGCAAATTCTATTTTTATATCTTGAGGCAATTCAAAAATTCTTAAACGAGAAGGCACATTTCTTTTTTTTAGATATGGGGTTACCGCTAAAACAATCGAACCCTTTCCCCGACTTTCATCAGCTACTACGAGCGCTGTTTCAAAGGGGTCTAAATTTCTTAATGCGCATTCAACCGAAGCATAGAAACTTTTTAAATCGATCGCTAGAATCGCAATAAAAATCACCGATTTTATTGTTTTTCGCTTTTAATTAATTATTCTGCTTTTCATTAAATTCTTCTAAAATAGAAAAAGCACTCCAAGTATCTATAATACAAAGAGTGCGATTAATTATTTTTTTGTTTTTACTTTTTAGATTTCTCTAACCGCTTGTTGAACTTCTCAACACGTCCGTCTGATTGAACAAACGTCTGTTTACCGGTATAAAAAGGATGACAATTAGCGCATGTATCGACACGGATTTGGTCTAAAACCGATCCTGTTTCAAACTCATTTGCGCAAGTTGTACAAGTAACCTTGATTTTTTTGTAGTCCGGATGAATTTCTTTTTTCATATTAGGTCTCCTCCCGCATAATTTCTCGTTATGGAAAAAATTTCGCATAAATATTATAACATAGAAAAAAACAAAAGCAAGTAAAATATTGATAATTATACAATAATTTAAAGAATAGTGCCTAGCAACCCTTTTATTCTATATGTTAATTGTGTACTCTTAAAATAAAATAAGACCTAATATTATTAATACAACAACGATTACTGAAACCGAAATAATGCCAAGTTCTTCTTCTATTAAATTATTTTCTGAGGCTAAAGCATTTTTTTCTGCCTCTGCTATATCGAGTTTTTGTCTTTCTTTTTGATTATGTAATCTTTGTAAATTTTGATTCCGTAAACTAAAATAACAAACAAAAAGAGCTAATTTTAACATATACAAATTGATATGTTTTATAGCTCTTATTATCTTTAAATAACCTGAATATTAGCCCCAACTGCAGATAACTTTTTATAGAGATTACTATAACCGCGTTCCATATAATCTATATTTTCAACAATTGTCTGAAATTTAGCTGTTAATCCTGCAAAAACTAAAGATGTACAGCCTCTTAAATCTTTAGCTGTTAAAGTATTGCCGATAAATTCTCTGCCTCCAGTTATTTTTACTGTATCGTCAACTATTTCATTTTTACAGTTAAGTTTATTTAGTTCAATAAAGCTTTCAAAACGATTTTCAAAGATAGTTTCAGTAATAACCGAATCACCATCGCCTTTCATTAAAAGCACACCTAAGATTTGAGCGATATCAGTTGGAACTCCTGGATATTCTTCTGTTATAATATGTAAACCTTGAACAGTTGATTTCCTGGCAATTATTTCTGTATCACTTATTTCAAGATCAGCTCCGTGCTCTTTTAAAAGATTAACTAATTTTTTAATATGATTGTAGTTTAAATTTGTGACTTTTATCTCACCTGTTAAAAGACCCAAAATAATATAACTCATAGCTTCAATTCTATCTGGCACAACTGAATAAGAAATATCTTCAACATTAAGAATTCTTTCCATGCCTTCAATATGAATATCATTGTTAATGCGTAAAACTTTAAAACCCAGCGTATTTAAAAAACCAATTAAATCATCAACTTCCGGTTCTAAAGCCGCATCCTTAATAATAGACAAACCGTCCGCATAACAAGCCGCATAAATTAAATTCATCGTCGCACCAACTGATTTGCGGGGAAAATTAATTTCTGAGCCAACTAGTTTTTCTGCTGATAAAAGAATTGTACTGCCAGTAAAATCAACATTAGCGCCTAATGTTTTAAATCCATCAAGGTGATAATCAACAGGTCTAGTGCCAATCTTACAACCTCCTGGCATACTGATGGTTAATTGCTTATATCTTCCAAGCATAACTCCCATTAAATAATATGAGGCCCTAAAGCTTTCTACAAGTGGCGTCACAACTTCCAGATTACTTATTTCTCGACTATGGATTGTGAGTTTTGATGCATTTTTTTCATAAAAATAATCGACTTCCAGATAATCAAAAATTTCCAGAAAGCTTTTGATGTCAGAAATATTAGGAACATTTTCAAAAGTTACCTTTCCATTAACCATTAGTGCGGCCGGTAAAAGTGCTAAAACACTATTTTTAGCCCCATCAATTTTAATTTCTCCCTTTAATTCGTTTCCGCCTATAATTATTGCTTTTTTCAATTAATATCATCCTCATCTAAATATATTACAAAAAATAATATATATGAATTTTATTTATATTGCTTTTTTCAACATAATTTTGACATTCTTTACTTTATAATCTTAAAAGAGGCGATTTAATTTGAAAAAAAGCTTAATGAAAAAAATGATAATTCTGGCATTTTTAACAATTCTGCCATTTTTTGCTTTAAACTTTTATTCATTCGGGCTTCTTTATACTATTCCTATTGTTTTAGTGCTTTTTTACAGTCTGATAGATTATCGCTATCCTTTTCTTTTTTTTCCGGCAATCTTAGTTTTTAGAGACATTTATCCTTTGTCTTTAGCGATTTTAACCTTTGCCTGTGGTTTATCAGTAATATTAAGAATGTACTATCTTAAAGATCGCCCCAAAATGATTTTTTCAACAATTGTTTCAGTACTTATTCTAAATTTTATCCAAATGCTTTTTCTCGGCGATATAAACTTATTTGTTCTTTTAATCACAACTGCTTTATCTGGTGTTTTGATGTATGGTTTTATCTATACAACCGAAATCTACCAGTCCGTAAAAGAAATTCAATACCGGATTAATAATCATTATCTGCTGCATTTATTATTATCAATGATTCTAGTTATTGGCTCTATCGGTTTACCGCTATTGCCGGAAGTAACATTTTTTGTGATTTTACTGGTGATTCTTTATTTTTCATTTTTTGAGAAACCAGAAGCCGCCTTTATTTTTAGCATAATTGGACTTGGTGCTTATTTTTATTACTGGGAAACGCCTGAAATTTCTTTATTATTTCCACTAGCTGCTTTAATTTTTTATCGCAAACATTTTTTTACCGGCTATATAGCTGCGCTTTTACTGGTTGTGGATTTCTTCTTATTCAATTTTATTCCTGAAGATTATGCTTTGATTGCGGTTGGAGCGATAATGCTTTTTGAGCTAATTAAACCAATTTTAAATCTATTTCCTTTATTTCATCATAACGATGAAATCCTACCTATAAGTGAAAACCTGATTAATAATTTTTCTGATCAGATTTTGAAGTTTGCTTCATTTCTTGATGATTTCGCTAAAAACTTCATTCAGCCAATTGACGAAAAAGCGAAAATTAATGAAGCGTTCTCAACACTTACAAATACCTATTGTCATAAGTGCCCAACTAGATTTAATTGTTTTGGTAAAGCAAAAACTGAGACATATCTTTTTCTTAAAAATTGTCTTTTACATGGTCAAAATATTCATATTAAGAAAAATCAGGAAATACATGAGTTTATGCGTCATTGTCAATATTCAGAAGTTATCATTGATAAAGCGCATGCCTTAAAAAATAAATATAATCTTTTTAAATCTTATGGGACTTTTGAAAAAACGCTTGAGACTCAATTAACTGGTGTATCTAATACCTTGCGTCAATATGTAGTTGATCTTTCAATGAAGGAAGAGATTGCGATTTTTAAATTTTCTAGATTAAAAAATCAACTGTCTTTATTAGGTTATCAATTAATTCTTTACAACATTAAAAAAGCCTTCTTTGATGACTTCTGGTTAGAAATAGGAATAGAAAATATTGATGAATTACAAGTCAAAACAATTATTAAAAATCTTATTACTGAAATCTTAAAAACCGATGTTTCCGTTGAGATAAAGAAAACTCAAGCCTCTTCTGTTCTTTATTTTTCAGTAATTCCTAAACTCAAACTACATATCAGTTATGGTTATGGTTCATTAGCTAAAGATAATATTTCCATTAAAGGTGATAATTATTTAATAAAAGATTTAGAAAACGGAACTTTTATTAGTGCTATATCTGATGGAATGGGTTCAGGATATAAAGCGTACACTGAATCAAAACTTACAATTGGCATGATTGATAAAATAACTGAATTTGAAATCAACACTTCTACTTCACTAAATATTTTAAATACTTTTTATTCTTTAAAAGATTCATTTGATAATTACGCTACGCTAGATTTATTAGAAATTAATAAATCATCAAGAGAGGCTATTCTTTATAAAATGGGATCTACAAATACTTACGTTGCTCAAGGCAATGAGATAAAAACAATCGTCAATACCAATTTGCCATTTGGCATTAGCGATTTAATTAAATATGATAAACTTACTTTACATGATCAGGATCTGATTGTGATGGCAACTGATGGAATTATTGATAATTTGCGAGAAGACTTACTTAAAGAAACTCTCCGTATTTCTAAACATAAAGAGCCGCAACAGATTGTTTGTGATATATTAACATTAATAACTCGTGAGCAGAACAATAATATTAAAGATGATATGACGATTGTTGTTTTAAAGGCGGAAGAGAGGTTTTAAATTATCAATAAAATGTATAACTTTTTTATTAAAAAAATAAATAGTAGTCCAAAAACAAAAGTATCCATAAATTTCTCCTCTTATAATTAAAATAGTGTCCCCAAGAATTTGACACTGTCATTTTAACATATTCAGGTTTTATCAACAGAGAGGCTTTACGGATACATACTTTTAAGGGAATCAACAGTTGATTAGAGCACCAACCGTTTGGCGCTGTAAAAGTATTTTTAATTTTCTTGAACTTTGACGATAAAAAACCGCAAACCAGTACAAATTTTTAAAATCAATATCAACTTCTAAAAGATGTTTGCGATCAAAATCTAGTCCATTTTCCCCGATGTCTTTTTGTTTTGGAGCAATTATTCTATTTCCGATAAAAGTAATTTTGGCAACTAGTAGAATTAAGATCTCTCGCAAAGTATGTTCGTTACTTCCTGTCAAATTTTCTAACCCCATACTTAAAGCCGTTGAAAAACCAAAGGCAGTACGAAGTCCAACTTTTTTTGCCAAAGAAAGGAGTTATTGCAAATCCAACTCTCCAACCAATTGAATTACCGACATAGGTTTCCCATGAAGAAAGTTCGCCTGCCATTGCATCATGCAATACAATACCTCCTGCTCCATTGCACCAGCAGCGAAGAGTATACCAACAGTCTTAACTAATTTAAATACACCAATTCCAACCATTATCGAAATCGCAAAATTACCAGATGGTCAATCATATTTACAGGAGTAATGTATTTATTTAGCGGTATTTAATTATGATTATATTATACTCAATTATTAATTTTAGTAAATACATAAATAGTATATCATTTTTAATAAAAATACAAAGATGTTTACTTTCTTTCTATGATTTTTCCCAAAGATTTATTACCTCTTGAAAAAGGGCATCTCTCCATTTTTCCGACCATTCATTAAAATAACATACATCATTTGATAACGGCTCTGGATTGCATCTATCTATTTTTATTATTGAAGGAATAACCGTTGACTCCCCTATTAATAAAGCCTCACCTGCCGAAAGAGTACTAAGTGTTGTAGTTAACTCTCCTAAAGTATCCGGCAACAATCTTTTGACATAGTTTTGGTCCTCTGGATTGGTCAATCTCATCGCAATAAAAGTATTACATTGCGAAAAAATGGTTTCAGAAATTTCTGATGGTCTTTGACTAACTATAGCCAATGTAATGCCGTATTTTCTTCCCTCTTTAGCGATTCTTTCAATTGAGTTTCTTGAAGCCTTATATTTGGCTAAATCGCTTTTTGGAACATATTTATGAGCTTCTTCAAAAACTAGTAGTAGTGGGATTTTACATTCTTTGTACTTTTTCTTGTAATAATATGAATAATCAAATAAAAGTCTTGAAATTAGAGATACAGTAATGTTCAAAACTTCAAAAGGAACACCACTCAAATCAATTATTGTAGTATTTGATTTATTTTTACCATAACCTGTGAATTGTTCCAAAACTTCCTTAAATGAAATATTTTTTGCAGAATCGCCAAACAAAAAATCTAATCTGGAATCCTGTAATTTATTTTTAAGTCTATTAACAAACTTATCTATTGAACCGTCTCCATAAATGCCTCGTTTAATTGAATTTTGTCTTCTAGGAGTGAACTCAAATTCTGCTTCAAAATATTTATTATATTTCTCTCCTGTATTTGCATGAGTGATATCGCCATCTTTATACTTGATAATATCATCATTATTATTGTCTGTTGTTTCACTTCTTAAATTTCTTAAACAATTATATACTTCTCTAATGCTAAAATTCGATGGTGAATCAAAACTTACTTTTTGATTTTCATTATATTTTTGCTTATTAATTGTGATTACGCTTCTTAATAAAGATGATTGATTGTAATTATTATTATCACCAGTATCTAAAAATAATTCCTCCAACTCATCACCATTAAGTAACCAAAATGGTAAAATTAGATTTTCAATATTTATTAAATTTGCATTCGGGAATGCATTTGCATACTCTGAATGAATATCAAAAATAATTACGTGGCTATTGTTTAATCCTGAATATTCTGTTTTTTTTATTTCAGTTACACTTTGAAAAATTTTTGCTACTGTATGGGATTTTCCGCTACCACTTGAACCAACAATAGCTAAATGTTTATTGAAAAATTTATTTCCATTAACATATACATTTGTATTTTTATTATTAGATAATTTTGCAAAACTAAATCTTTCATTTTTGCTAATGCTATCTTCATAAATTTTTTTTATAGTATCAGCTGATGCAATATCTACTGATTTAGGCGGAATCGATAGTGTATCTCCTCCTCTTGTGAATTTATTTTCAATAATATTCCCCAGAGGAGTTGCTTCTATTATAAAACGTCTCTTAATGTCATTCGTTTCATCGTCAAACTCAACTTTATCAATTAAAAAGTTATCAATGGTTGCAACTACGATAAAGTCATTATTATCTTTAATCTCTAAATATGAACCTACTTTTAAATTATCTTCTGCTATTTTCCATGCAGCAATATCATATACCATAATTTTTACTTTATTAGGAATTACAGCAATAACTTCCGCATTTATATTACTTTCTTCTTTCATATTTTACTCCTATGCTAATATTTTTTTTATATCTTTGATATCATTAAGAAAGATTATTTTCGCCTCATCATGAATTTTTTCAATATCGTGCATGAATGCAAATTCAAATATTTTCTTTGATTTTTCATGTGATTCTAATAATGTTATAAAATTTTCTGTTGAAGATAAAATTCGCACGCTTTTACTTTCTTTAATTGGATTCAAATTTAGCAAACTATCGGCAATAAATTCTGAATCCTTATATGGAAATCCATCAGAAAAGCCTGTTTTGTTTTCATATAACAATTTCTTTACTTGTGATAATTTGTTATAATTTTTAAATAAAATGTAAGGCGGTGGCGATTTTATTCCCTTTCCCTTTTGATCTAAAACAAAAAACTTATCTTTAATTTTAACAACAATTTCAAAGGCATCTTGTGGTTTTAAATCATCAGAACAATTAAATACAAAAAATCTATCTATGCTAGTAATATTTTTTTCAAAAAAATGTTCATTTTTAAGAAATTTTAAGTATTCATCATTTGATTTATATTTTTTGTAGTAATCATAAAAAATCTCTTTACCAGCTGTTGATATATAATCATTTAGCTGCTTCTTTGTTACGCATCTATCTTTTTTTCCGTGCGCAACGACAATATTACTCAAAAACGAAATCAAAGTATAACAATACATTTCTGCGCGATCTTTGGAGACACTAAAATGTGATGCTATTAAATTCAACAATAATTCCTTTTCATCAAAATATGAACTTGAAAATTCTATTTTAAAGTTGGAAATAAAATCTTTCTTTATTTCATCTGAAAAAGAGTATTTTTCTTCACCAATTTGACAATTTTGGATAATATTGTTTAATTCACTGATACTATTAAGTATTACGGTTTGTTTTACCTTATCTTTAAAGCATGCAAATAATATATATTTCCTTTTTTCTTTTTCAAACTCAGCAATCAATCTTATTACAGCACTTTTAATTGAACTAGGATAATATTTTTGATTTTCTTGATTTTTGACTTGATAAACCTCTTCATTAGCATCAAAATCTTGACATCCTTCTAGAGCAAAATATTTATCATCGGAACTTTTAAAAATTTCATTTAAAGTCAAAAAGAATTGATAATTAAATCCCCGAATTGCAAAAAAACCTCCATCTTCTAACATTATTCACCAACTTTCATTTTTCCGTTTATGTATATTACATAATATCAAAATTAAAGGCAAAATTCAACAAATTTCGTCCGACATTTCAAAAAAAGAAAAATCTCGCATCAAATGCGAGATTAAAACTTAATATTTTCCCTAAAAAATTATAATGAATATCTATTTGCTGGACCCTTGAATCTCTTGACTTTACCCCTCCTTTCTTTTCTGGAGCAGTATAATAACACTCATGAATCACAATTTTATCAATCAACTCATTAAGAATGTCAGCGTTTAGCTCAGTAATATTAGTATACTTTTTAACTATTTCAGTAAATATTTCTGTGTTTTCACGTTTATCATCTAAAGCAATCAAAGATTCATTCAAACGATCAAGTTTTTCTTTAACGGTCGTTTGCTCCTGTTCATATTGCTTTGACATACTTTTGGGCAAGCAAATCCTTGCCAATTCAATAAGTATTAAACTTTTCAGGAATAAAATTATTTTATCTCTCAAAAAATATTTTAATTTTATAACGTTAATATTTTACTTTTGAGGGAAGTAACTGTTACTTCGCTATATTTTTTTCAAATTTTATTTCACATAATCTATTATACATATTAGGCGGCATGACGTCATGCACTCTAAAAAAATTTTTCAAATTTCAAAATTAATTCACAAGTATTATACTTTTATAAGGGTCAGACTTTGTCCCTCTCAAAAAACTTTTATATTTTATTTCATGTATTATTATAAAAAATCAAGACGACAGCTTTTGACGTTGTGAAAAATCTTTTTAATTCCTTAATATTGTATTTTTCAGAAACCCAACAGTTGGGTTAGTTAAAATATTTTCATAATACCTATTGTAAAAATCAGAGGGACAGACGTTTGTTTTTATAAAAAATTATTCTTAAATTTTTGAATTTTGACGGCAAAAAAAGAACCGCAAATCAGTTTTCAAAACTAATTTTACAGTTCTTTGAGTTCTATTTATTTTTCGCTTTCTTTCTCTAATTCTTCGGGTACAAGTTCTTTGCTTGCTTCCATACCAAAAGATAAATTGTTTGACATGCTATTTAATGAGGGGGATTCTTCTTTGTGCAAGATACATTCCAAATTAAACTTCTTTGTGACATAAACTCTATAAATGCCAGCTACTATTGATAAACTAAATAAGCATACAATAACATTAATTATAATTGCCGCAGCAAGTATACCAGTTTGTACCGTTGGCGCAAGAATTCTCAAAAGAATCAAAATTAAGGAATAGAAAAATCCCGCAACAACTCCTGCCCATACTTGTGTTTTAGTATTTGCTTCTTTTTCTTTTGCTTTTTCAAAAATTTTTTTTATAATTAAAAAGCTGACTAAAAATGAAAATACCTGAATAACTATTGAAAGAAGAAATTCCCATAAAATAAACATATCATTAAATTGATATAGCCCAAACAATAAAAAATTTAAAGTGAAGCAGAGAATTATAAGCTGTATAATAAGTAATATTAAGCGGTTAATAATATGCGCTCTTCTCACAAGCAGAAAAGTTAGTATCAAATAAAAAAGTGTTAATAAAGATATTGATGCAATAAAGATTAATCCTTGATATAGTGCCAAAGATATTGCTAAGATAGCTAGATTCACAAGCAAAAATTTATATTGGAATCCTTTGGTCACTATTAACAATGATTCTAGTGAGGCATAAACTTCTGCTTGCTCCTTATTCATATTATCGCACCATGCCTCCTGCTAAACTGCCAACTCCAATTCCATTTTGAGTTTATCTCCATAAATTTGGAATAGTTTGAGTAAAAAAGTTATTGACTCCAACTTTTAACCTATCATATATTTCTGATTGCTGAAAAAAGTATATCCCTAAGCCTATCCCTGCACCAATAACAGCTCCAACTAGTGTGCCAGCTATGGGCACAACCGAACCGAACTTTGCACCCCAAACAGCTCCAACTGCAAAAGCAGCCAATTTACCGCCTCCCATTGCTAGCCCAAAGCCACCTACAGAAAATCCAACATCAACAATGCTATCAGTTATTTGTCTATCTAAAGTAAGATTTGGATTTGTAAAATTACGATGAATAGAAAGCCCCACATCTAACGCAAGAAGTGCATATCCGCCAATTTTTGCAACTCTTCCTACAGTTCCCACTATCGTTCCACCATATTGAAAGTTTGTAGCTCTATTCATGGTTTTAAGAAAACTTGGGTTGAGTATCGCTCTACCGTCAGGAAAAAGAATGTGCATAGGAATATGAGAAAGACCAGCCAAACCTCTTGAACTAGCGGACAATGCGGCACTACCTATTCCGACTAGTATATCTTTAGCAAATCCAACAATAATGCTTATTATAGCCACTGGCTCATTACCATTTGAATCAATAAAAGAAATTGGATTATTTAAACAATAGGCGAATAAGTTAAGCCCACCAATTGAACTAGCATTGATAAAACGGATATCGTCAGCGGAAATAAATCTCATAATCTCAGGATCATAGAAACGACTCTGTAAATAATACAATCCCGTCTGTTCATCCCAATAATAACCTTTATAACGATAAGGATTCAGATGGGCTACAGATGTTTTATCATTATTTATTGAACCATCCGCATTAAGCACACGATGTATTCCCCAAGAATTATAACTGTATTCGCATACAATATTTCCCTGATTATCTGTAATCCCAATGATATTAAGTAAAGCATCCCTTAAATAATAATACTTATTACTACTGGCCCCAACACTATGCGTAAACGCAAATAATAACCCTTGTGCATCATAATGAAAGTCAAGACGGTAATTATTCCTTAATTCTGTGATTAGATTATCACCGTCATAATAATATTTTACTTCATTTGACACACCATTGTCAACACTTTTCTTCCCAATTCGTCTGCTTTGTGCATCATAGTTGAATTCCAGATCTACTTTTTGTATCGAATCACGATAATTGGTCAGTCTTCTCCCCTGAAATTCATAACTGATATCACTTACTGCCTGATTGGAATAAAGGTTTGTTGATACCCTTCTTTTTGGAATAGCTAAATACTCATCATCATAAGTAATATCTATTCTTTTATCTGAATTTAAAACGCGGGTCAGTAAATCCTTATTTTCTTCATTTTCATAAGAAAATACAGTATGGCTAATGTTATTATTCGAACTCAGTATATTACCATTATTGTCATATTGGTATTCTGTTAACAGATTTCCATCTTGTTCACTTATTAAAAAGTTACGATAATCATATCTATAAGATTTTTTAATATGCCCACTTATTTCCTGAACATTGCCAAGCATATCATATTGTTCATAATTGATATTGATATTTCTGCCCGCAAAATTAATTGTTTCATTTTTAATTAATCCGGAAAGTAATGTGTCTGAGCCATTCCTTGTTGCGTAAGTGAAATTTTTTGTGATAGTTCCGGCTCCATTTTCCCCAACTGTTTCTCTTTGTGGTAATCCTGCCGAATCAACTTCTGTTTTCTTAACTGTTTCTTTTAGAATATCTATTATTCCTAAGGCATTGTTCCCAAACAAAAGTGATGAAACTCTCCCCATTAATGGTAGTGTATTATTAATATCACCTGTAGCCAATATATTATTACCAACTTCTAAAGTCAAACTTGAAAAAGCATTAAACGGTAAATCATGCGCATTAACACTTGCGCTCTGGTTATTTAGATGAATTGAAAACATATTTGTAACTGATCTATGCCATGAAAGAGTTAATGTATGCCATCTGCGGTCATTTCGATTTATTGAAAGAGTGGTTGCTCTTTCATTAGAATTAATTCTTAATATGATATCCCGATTAGCGTTTATTGCACTTTCACTTAAATATAATTCAATAATCTGATTTCCGGCTAAAGCTGAAAGAATTGTCTGCCTTCCGGAATATTCCTGAACCTTAAATTTAAGGCCAATTGTTCCTTGTGTTTGACTTACTACCGGAAATGAATATCTTAAATCACTCCCAAAAGCCTGATAAACGCGTCTTCCTAGTTCTATATCAAATATAAAACTGTTTGAATGCTCTGAAACATTCGTTGGTTCAATTCCATCAATGCTCTTTAAAGTTCCGTTTAATGGAAAAAGGTTAAATTGCTCTAAAGATGAAGATCTTTCTAAAAAGTGACTGGCTGTTGTGATACCGCTAATACCATTTCTAAGACCTGATTCCGGTCTGAAAAGTGATCTTGTCATATTATAGATATTTCTTATTTCATCTGCTCTTTGATTACCTGTCACTATATAGGCAATATCAATCTGGGCAGTATTATTTCCTCCCAGAACATTCTGACCAAAACTAAAGTCATGCGTAACAGATCCTAAAATAATAAAATTCGATACAGTAGCTACTGTTCTTCCGTTTAAAAATAGTCTGTATTCAACACCGCCGCCATCAATTGTCCCAAAAGCTATTCCTAAATGCATCCAGCTATTATCTGAAAACTCATCTCTTTCAATTGAAACCATTTCTTGTTGCTGCTGGTTGCTGTTTATTACCCGAAGTCTAATATGTCTTTCTTCCATAAAAACTTCAATCTGATGACCGCTTCCGGCTCTTCCTGCCATAAATAATACTTGTCTTCTGTTACTGATTGTCCGAAACCAAAAAGAAACCCGATGATGCGAAATTAAAATGTCGCTTTCAAACTTTAATCCGGTTGTGATTGTTGTCTGAACATAATTAAAAAGATTTGTCTGGCAAAGTCTTAAATCTCCTCCTGATGCAGGTAAAAGAGGTTCATGTTTATTATTTACATCCCTGAAAACCAGAAATTTGTCCATCTGAAAGTCACAGAACGCAATCCGGTTTGCTTGCCAAAGATGGCTGGTTATTGCGGCTTGTTCAGGCATGTTTTCTGTGTAGCCATCTTTCATTACATATCTTTTTTCATTACTGACTGTATAAGCTCTTCCAACAAAGTTAACATTTTCGTAAATCGTTTCAATTTTACTCTCTTCATTAACATTTAAACTTGGATTTAATTCAACAGTTGTTAAAGTAATCGGATTACCATTAAAATCAAACTGAATATTCTGGTCTCTATGACAGTCTTTAACTGACATCCTTAAATTAGAATCATCATAGTTATATCTTGCCAAAACATTTAAAGACTCTTCTTTATTATAATAAATCTTTCTGATTCGTCCATCAAAGTCATATCCAAACTGAAAACTATCTTTAGTTCCGTATTTCTTCATTTTGACATTACCATTATCATCATAAGAAAATGTCGTAAAAAGATTATCCTTATTGTTAAGAGGATTAATTGTTTTTACTCCTTCAAATTCTAAAGAATCGCCATATAGATATTGATACTTCTTGGAATCTCCGGCTCTGACATTTTCAATATTGTCATTATCATTATATTTGAAAAAATGGCTGTTTTGAACCAGATGCCCTCTTTGTGTCATACTAATAATTCGGAAATTTGAATCTAGTCCAAAATCAGTCGCAGATTCATCAGGATTACTTATTTCAACTAAATCCTCACCATTATTTGCATAACGATAATTTGTTGTGGCACCAGAAAAAGTAGTCTCACTTCCTATTCTTCTGCCATTGTTTGTAAAATTCGCTCCTCTTTCAAAGATTTGACCGTTAGATAACTCTCTTCTTTCTCTTGTAACATTATTGAAGTTATCATAATCAAATGAGATTTTTCCACCGTGAATGCTATTTGCGCTTTCTATTCTATTAAAATCATTTACTTCAATATCATAGAATTCACCGTTTCTTTTCATCAGTTCTCTTCTCATACTATAATTTGCCATTTCTGCTCTTGGATCACGCTCAAAAAAAGCTACTGGCTCTTTTGTGGTCATAATAATAAGTTCATAACCTGTTGAGTTATTATTATTTACACTTAACTCAAAATCAGTATAAGTGCGATCAGGAATTATCTGGCTGGCTTTAAACGTCCATTCATTTTCTGAAAATCTTATAGTACTTTGATTCCGGACTACTCCATTATTAAGTAATTGTAAGGTAATCATTGCACTTTGTGTTCCAATAACGCCTTTAGTCCTTCTTCCCCATATCGCTAGTGTAACAGGCTTAATCGTACTGCCATTCATTGAATATCTTTGCCTGATCGTATTTGTAAGTGTTGAAGTCTGAACAGCTAATTGATTACCTATCGGTGTCAAAACAGAAATTAAACTTGCTGCTCCGCCAAAATTTTTAATATTGTGCAAATCATAAGCATTGTTATTAATTTGACCTGTTAAGATTGTTGGCGACTGAAGAATAAGCTCCTGATCAGCGTTAAATCTAAAATATGATGCATTTCCTTTATCATCTGACTCAAATTCTAATGAACCGTCATTTCTGAAGCCACAAATCATCTTTTGTTTTCTTTCATTTATTACAGTCACAGTATTACCCTGATAAGAAATATCCAGATTACTTTGATATTTATAATCTTCATCAATGCCTTTAATAACTTCTCTGACCATAAATCCGGAAAACACATAATTTATCCGCTCTTTAGTATTATGATCAACTATTTCTAAAGACCTGAAATTCTTAAGGCTGGCTGTATTAGGCGCTATTGACTCAGCGTCATAATTTATGAAAGTTTTTTGAATATACTTTCCTCTGTTATAATATTTAATTTGCGTTAACCTTCTGCTTATATAAGTCAGGTGAATCTGGAAATTTCTTGTCACATCAGTATTAGTATTATCAAACCTAAAATCAATGCATGTCACCGGCTGGGTAATCGCTGTTCTTCTAAAGCGTATTGTCCCATGTACACTAACAATTTCCAGAGGCACAGTAGCTGAGTTTCTGTCTTCTGTTACTGTATAGGTAACATTATTAGACCCTCTGACTCTTATCAGATTTCCATTGTTACCGGAAATATTATAGGTAAAAATACTACCGTCACTTTCATAAACGAGGCATTGGCTTGCGCTATTTACGACCCGGCTCATTGAATCGCTATGATAAAAGGTATTAACTTCTCCTTCTTTTTCTTTAACAAAAACGCGCTCTTCATTTAAAAAATTTATAACAGTAATTTGTGGCTTCTCACCTTCTAAACTCCTGATAACAGTCACATTTAACCCAAAACGCATCCCAATCCCAAAGTAACTAGTAGGCTCTTGATTCCTCTGATTGTAATCAAAAAGCATATTAAAGTTAAAGAACTCTTCAAACATATTTACTAATGGAATATTTATAAAGAAATTTCCATTGTTATTTCTTGGATTTAAATCAACTATTCCTGTAAGTCCACCAACTGTATCTGTTAAATGTCTGGTGTCTTTTCTGATTATTGCCATTTAGATTTCCCCTTTAAAATAAAGCAATGTTTTTGGTATTTCATTAAAAGCTGTCCAGTCTTTGTTTTTAAGCCTTTTTATAAACTGATCGACTTCTGCGCATCTCATAATTTCACCATAATTAACCGCTGCCTGATATTTCCGATATAAATCCATATAGAAGCCTCTTTTTTGTTTATCTTCTGTCTCCGCTAAAGTTTCAGTAGCCCCTAAAGACTGATTAAGCGGACTTGTCCCAACAAGCTGAATCTGACGCCAGTTGCTCCAGCCACTCCAACCGCCTGATCTGATAAACATATTGCCATTTTCCGTAAAAGCTAACTGTGCCCCTTGGCCTCCTGACTGATCATGCCAGGGCTTAACTGTCATCAGAGTACAGAATCCTGAACTTGACTGCCAAAGACTAACAGCGCTATTATCTTTAAAATCCACAAACATTCCTCTGCCCGGAAAATTTGCATGCCGCAAATCCTCGTTTAAATTTCTGTTATCTCTCGAATCAAGTCTTTGCGTAGTAATATTTCCTAAATTAATTTCTCTCATCCTTATACCTCTTTTTTTATGTAAGATAATTATATTCTAAATTGATTTCTGCCCGCCCGATACTTCTGTTAAGTTCAAAATCCCGGAAAACATTTATCGGTAAAAATATAGTTTGTCTTCCTTCTCCTCTTCTATTGATAAGGTTAGAAGTTTGCCTGATTCTGACAGTTATTTCTCTTGTGCCATTATTAGTTATTTCCAGATTCCAATAACCGTTAACCGGATCGATATTACCATTATTGTTTACGATTCCTGCTCTGATAAAAATCGGTCTGTTTTCATTTTTAATCCGGAATTCACAAACATCATTTGGTCTTGCCTGCGAAAAAATATGAACGAATTCATCTTTACGGGGCTGACCGATCTTCTCACTGGAAAAGACTCTTAATTCCGGATGCGAGTAGCCTGCATTAGGTAATTGGTGATTTAAATTACGGTCGCCAAACCACTCTCTACTTTGCGGATAGAAATATAAACCATCTTTTATTTCCGGAAGCAGACCGCTTAAGTTTCGCCCTACCCCTCCTTCAAACTCCAACAACTCAGAATTACCTAACCTGAGTGATGTATCCCGGCGGCTTACTTTGGATAATAATCCAATATCCCCAATCGCATGCCCGAATTTTCGGTTTGTTCTCGTTAAATTAATATTTTGTAATGATATATCCATTGCCTGACCGCTTAGGGTTAGTTCTAAACGATATGTAAGACCATAATGAATATCAATATCCGGTATACTGAACTCAAAAAAGTTATCAGCTCTTCCAGAAAGTTCAATCCGCTTATAATAGACTTCATGCTCTGTATCAGATTGGTGTGTGCCAATTACTTCTAATACAATTTCGCTATCCTGTATCGTACTGACTCCGTATCTGATTTCACCTCTTAGAAGGTAATTTCCGGCTCTTTTATTGGTAATGTTTCTGAAAACATTCCAGATTGCGCCATTTGGCTTATTTAGTCTATGGCTGATACCATTAACTTGAATTTGCGCATTGCCTCTTACCTGCCAGATATTACTCATAGCTTATCCTCCATTTCATCAAGTCCCTGATAGATCAAATCCAGATCAGATAATATTCCCATATCTTCATAACTATTTAAAAACTTCTCTCTGTTGCCTCTGCCTGAAATATAGATAATATCACCAAGAAGAGAATCATTGATTGCTTTTATGATTGCTTCCCTGCGATCAGTAATCAATTCATAATTACTTCCTTTTAGCTCTTTAGCCTGATATTCTAAAAATTCTAAAGCCTTAAAATTTGCATTATTATTTGTTGTAAGATATATTTTATCTGCGTAAGTCTTTAAATAATCCGCAGCTTTTTTAATTGCGGTCACTTTCTCCTGATAAATTATTTCATCCGGAAAATCTTTAATAAAAGACTTAAAGTCAACACCTTCTGCCCCCGCTACTACTAATAACTTATTATGTCTCATTTTCTTAAGTTCTTCTAACTGCGGGTTTAGATTAACACTTAAGATAATCGTCCTTTCGTTAAATGAAATTACTTCTTCTCTGCCTGGTACTACTGCATTAGCTAAAAAGGCTTTGAATGTTTCGATATCTAGTTCATCACAGGCTTTTAAAATACTTAATACACATAGGATATTTTCTGTGTGAAACGGTAATATCAACTTTGAGTTTAATTCATGACTTACCCCTTCTGCGCTAATTTCCATATCAAGACCTTTTAATGATTTAAAGTAATTTCTTTCATTTTTCAGAATAAAGTCAAAATCGGATACGTTATATCCTCTTGTCTGAATTACATGATTCGAACCAAACAATACCTTCTCATTAGGTGAGATAGTTAAAAGTTCATCCATCATTTCTTTGGTAGTTCCTCTTGTTAAGCCAAAAACTAACTTTGAGCTATCGCTTGCACGTAAAAAGCTTTTCTTTAGGTTTATATAATAATTAACATCATAAAGCATACTGTGACCAGGTATTATTCCGGTTAAGGCCCTTACATCAAAAGGAAAATTATCGACTAGTCCTTTATCAATTGTCGTTTCATTTACTTCCAGAACTAAATAATCACTGTTATATTGGAGAGCTTCTTCTAAAAATTCAAGAATCGTTTCTTCGCTTTGGATTGCGGTCTCAACCGGCGCATAAGCTTTATAACTTGTTGGGCTGTCTACCCCTAAACTTGAATAGAGGATGGACTTTTTTCCTTTGAATTTTAAGTACTCATGGACTAAATAAGCAATCGTACTTTTTCCACGACTACCGGTCATGCCAATGACCTTAACTCTGTCTAAAGAGTTATTTAGATATTCATCATTAGTTTCCGGATTTGATTTTAGTATTGCTGGTCTTAACTTTACTGTTAATTCTTCTTTTATCTCTGATAATTTTCTCATTAGTCATCTACTCCTAAGCTCAAGAAATGGTATTCCAGGTGAAAGTGTAACCTTTGAAACACTTCTGTCTTTGTACTGTTTGTATAAACAGTTATCGGCAATAAGGCTTTAATTCTTCCTGAACCTCTTGTGTTTTTGAGAGATTCAGATGGCTGGATGGAAACTATCAGATTTTGACCCGGCTCATTAGCTAAAGAGACTTGCCAGTGCCCTCGCGCATCAGGGATTCCTCCGCCTGTAAAAGTTCCGCTTTCCACAAAATTTAAACTATTTCCGACTCGAAAACTATGATGAGTATTTCGGCCTTCGATAAATATAATCTTTCTTTCCGTCTCTTTTTCGGTCAATAACATAATTAGCTGATTGTTTCTGATAATTACCGGTGGCTCTTCTCCCTGATATTGCAAATTTAATCTTAATCCTTCTTGTCTTAAGATAAAATATGCAGGGTGAAATTCTTTAACTATAGCACTCATTTCTTTACCTCATCTAATTTAACCTTTAACTCACTGACAATCGACTTATAAAAATCAACTTCTGCCTTTAAATCTTTTGTCTTAACACTTAAGACATTTCTTATATATTCAACAATCGGCTCAACTTCTTCAGGAACAGTTGGTTTAATTACTTCATTACTTATTCCTTTTATTAAAGCTAATTCTTCTAATGACTGGTAATGACTGATATCCGCAAACTCTTTTAATAAATCAATTTGTTTCTTAATATCACTGACCTCAATCCCTAACTCTAAAATTCTTTCTAAGTCAAATTTCATTAACACAAATAACTGATTATTCATTTCTTTTCGCCTCCATTAAATAACTTGATAAGTTCATCATTTATTTCTCTAATCCTAAGTTCTTTAGAGTTTTCATCAGAACTCTTTGAATAACCGTCAGGTTCACATTTAGAATCTGATAATGTCGTCTTATACTGTAAAATAAGTGTTAATACTAATACCCCTGAAACTGCCAGAATCGCTTCATTCTTTTCAATTCCGATATTAACCATAAGTTCACTTATTAAGCTTAAATCAATTCTTGACGCTAATGTAAGTAAAAACAAGATACTTACTAAACATGTATCAACTATTAAGCTGATAATATGGACTTTCTTTAATTTCAAGATACCCTCTCCTAATCTTTTACTTTCTTTTTTAAAACTTTCCAGTTTTTTCTTATAAACTTTACCAAATAATTTCATAAACAATATTTTTAAGGCAAAGGCGATTATTAATCCTTTAATCCCATTTAATACTAAATCATCAAAGAACTTTTCCAAAAAATAATTTAAACTATAAAGAAAAAACAAAACAAGCATTGCGCTGATAAAACAGAAAAGCCATAACAGACCTTTCACTAAAAATATCAGAATATTCATTTAACCTAAATCATTTAACTCTTTCTTTAAGACTTCTAAAAGTTTTAAAGAAAGAGAATCAGTAACTCTTTCATTTTTAAAGATTGATAGAGGACTGATTTCTCTTTCTAAAAATGATATCTTCATTTTTAAATCTAACTTAGTTTTTTCTTTAACTAAATCAAAGCTTGTTTTAGGATATGTATTGACTTGTGTCTCTATAAAGACAGGCTCTTCTTCTTTGAAAAAATGCGTTTTTTGATTATAGAAACTTGTTTCACTTTGTAAAGCCTCTTTCATCGGTACTGTAGAAATCATTAAAAGCGCACTGATATCTTCATTTAATTCAATAAATTTTTTCATTTTGTGCCCTCAATTTTTGATAACTCAGCTTTTAAATCTTCTAACACCAAACTTCTGATATCAGGTGTCTGACTAAAAGCCCTGAAAGGTTCTGTATTTAGCTTTCTTTCTAAGTATTCAATCTCCATTTCTAAGCGAATTTTCTCCGTCTCAATCCGCTTTAAAGTAACTTTATTTGTCTCAAATCTCTCTTCTTCTGATATATATCTGACAATAAAATTATCACCATCCGGTGTAAAAGCGATCTTTTCTTCTCTCATTAACTGTTCTACTTCACTATGTGCCATTTCCATACCATTATAAATAAACTTAAACATTTCTCCACCCCGACCATATTATACTTCCATCAGGACTAATGCTATACAGCCATCCTCTTCTGACCGTTCCCCAGGCATCACTTGCGACAAATTCAATTATACCGCTAAAAATACTGTGTCCCTGATATTGATTGGAAAAACTCATTCTTCTTGCCTGACAGGTTGCGTAGGCGCCGATTCCGGGATCACCTAAGAATGTCGTCAGATTATTACCCCAGTTCGCCCCGATTCCTGTTACACCAACAGTCTGAAAGCTGTTTAATCTTTCAAACACACCTCTTAAATTCTGATCTCTTGTT
>Ga0123355_10001888_pt1 | contig 29421 bp, 27 predicted proteins | sample TergutEmb28metaG_3_FD_89872 | JGI IMG/M metagenome (GOLD analysis project Ga0123355, IMG submission 89872) | Embiratermes neotenicus P1 segment gut microbial communities from Petit-Saut dam, French Guiana - Emb289 P1 | ecosystem: Host-associated > Arthropoda: Insects > Digestive system > Gut ... | reverse complement strand
GACTCTTGATCGGCCGATCTTTTTGTTGAGTCGTAAGTCCGGTGGTAACGATTCGATCCGGAGGCATGTGTTGTACGGGATGCACGCAGGGACGTTTGCATACGTTTGTCATGAGAGCCGTGTGTACATGTGCGGATGTCTAGGATACGCCGATGACTTAAATGGAGTATAACATGGAATTTTTACGCGTTTCTAAGAAAAAAGCTAAGAGTCTGTCCGGTTGAGCCGCGAGTACATATATTGTTTACAAAAAACAACCCTTAACGATAATCGTTAAAGGCTGCTTGGGCGCACTATTATCGGTGATGGATGTGATTTTGAATCACCACTTTGGCCGGTTGATTTGATTTCTTTTGGAAATGCTGTGGCGGGCGTAGCGTAGGGTGTAGAGGAATGCTTTGATGCGGTTGTATTGGGCGTGGCGGTAGGCGTTGTAGATCATGATGGCGGAGTCGATGCGCTTGGCGGATTTGGATTGGGCTTGTAGGCGGTAGGTTAGTAGGGGTTGGTTTAGACCGTGGGCGTGGCCTATTTTTTTTAGGATTTGTAGCCATACGGCGTAATCTTCGTGTAAGAAACCTTTTGGGTAGGGTAGCATTTGGGTGCGTTGGATGATTACAGAGGAGTGGGACATTAGGTTGCTGCGCAGGAGTTGTTGGAGGGTGAAGATTTTGGGAACGGTGAGGGTGTAAGGGGAGGGTTCGCCGGTGGCGGCGAGGTAAGCGGTGGCGGTGAAGGAGAGGGTGGCGTTATTTTCTTGCATGAAGTTAATTTGTTGGGCTAGTTTTTCGGGGTGCCAAAGGTCGTCGCTGTCTAGGAAGGCTAAGTATTCGCCTTGGGCTTGGCGGATGGCTATGTTGCGGGTTTCGGATGCGCCTTGGTTGGTGGTGTTGGTATATATATGAAGGTTCTCATTTTGGGCGGCATAGGATTGGATGATTTGGAGGGTGGTGTCGCGGGATGCGTCGTTGACGATGATTAGTTCCCAGTGGGGGTAGGTTTGCGCTAGGACGGAGTCGATGCTTTCGCGGATGGTGGCAGCGGCGTTGTGGGCGGGCATGATGATGCTAACGAGCGGTGTGTCCATGGCGGGCTCCTGTGGTGTGCGTATTTTGGCGATATACTATTTTAAATGAGGTGGGATTACAAGGTGCGGGCGTATCCGTTGCGCACTTTGTGTAGTATACTGGCGAAAAAGGAGGCGGAAGCCATGTTCGTCAAAGTAACCAGCGGTGCAGTGATGGGGGTAGACGGCTACATCGTGGATGTGGAGGTGGACTTGGCGAGTGGGTTGCCCGGTTTTGACGTGGTGGGGCTGCCGGATTCGGCGGTGAAGGAATCACGCGAGCGGGTGCGGGCGGCGGTGCGCAATGCGGGTTATAATTTCCCGGTAAAGCGCGTTACGGTCAATTTGGCACCTGCGGATACACGAAAGTCGGGCCCGGCGTTTGATTTGCCTATCGCGCTGGGTCTTTTGATTTGTGCGGGCGCGTTGGATGCGGATGTGGCAGAGGGCGCGTTTTTTACGGGCGAGTTGTCGCTGGATGGTGCGGTGCGGCCGGTGGCGGGCGTGTTGGCGATGGTGCTGGCGGCGCGAGATGCAGGCTGCACGAAGTGTTTTGTTCCGGCGGAAAATGCGCACGAGGCCGCGTTGGTGATGGGTATGGCCGTGCATGCGGTGTCGGACTTGCGGGAATTGGTGGAGGCGCTGGCGGCTCCGATCGGTTCCGGTGCGGGGATTGAAACGTTGCTTTTTGCATCTTCGTTTGACGCGCATACGTCAACGATTGCCACTTCATCCTATGATGTAGACTTTGCAGATGTGGCAGGGCAGGCGCATTTGAAACGTGCGATGGAAATTGCGGCGGCGGGTTGCCACAACTTGATTATGATTGGCCCCCCAGGCGCGGGCAAGACCATGCTGGCGCGGCGCATGCCCACGATTTTGCCCGATTTGACGTTTGATGAGAGCATTGAAATTACTAAGATTTATTCCGTGGCGGGTTTGTTGACCCGCCGCCATTTACTGACTGAGCGGCCTTTTCGCACGCCGCATCATACGGCATCTTACATAGCGCTCACGGGTGGCGGACGCGTGCCTGCCCCGGGCGAAATTTCTTTGGCGCATAACGGGGTGCTTTTCTTGGACGAGTTGCCCGAGTTTGGGAAGAAGGCGCTGGAAACGCTTCGCCAACCGCTGGAGGACGGCAAAATCACTTTGAACCGTGTGGGCGGCGTTTGCACTTATCCCAGTGTTTTTTTGCTGCTGGCGGCGATGAACCCCTGCCCTTGCGGCTTCCACGGCACAGATAAATGCAAGTGTACGGACGCGGAAATTGCGCGATATTTAGATAAGATATCGGGGCCGCTGCTGGATCGCATAGATATTATGGTGGAAGCCGTACCCGTGGCATATGATGAGTTAACCGGGCAAGCCGACGTGGGAAATGCCGCGCACGGTGCGGCGGCGTCATCGGTGGGGTCGCCGCTAGGGGCTTCCCCCGCCACGCGGACACTTGGCGAAACCTCCGCCGACATCAAAACCCGCGTGGAAGCCGCCCGCGAACGGCAATTGCAACGCTTCGGCGCGGTTGCAAACGCAGCGGCCGCAACATCAACTGGTGGCAATGTTGCCACCAGTTCATTACCCATCCGCTTCAATGCTAAAATGACCGCCGCGCAGGTAAAAAAATACTGCCCCCTCGACCGAGAGAGCAGTGAATTGTTGAAACAGGTATTCGAATCCATGAACTTGTCAGCCCGTGCGTATCACAAGATTTTGAAGATATCGCGCACGATTGCCGACTTGGAGGGCGCGGCGGATATCGCAATCGAACATGTGGCGGAGGCGATTTCGTATCGGGGGTTGGATCGGAAGTATTGGTAATTAGAATTTGTGTTTGATTCCCGCGTCCTTCATGATTTCGTTGGCGGTGTGGCGGTTTCGTGTGCCAATGTCTACACTTACGGTGCGGTTGGTGATGGGGCTGTGCCAAACTTCGTGGTCACCTTTGCCCGGTCGCACGTATTTACATCCATGCTTTTTCAACAAGGCGCGGATTTCTCTGCCGTATTTCGCACCCATTTATACAGCTTCGCGTATGATTTCCGTGCGTTCGGCAGCGAAAGTAAAACGTATTGGCCCCAAATAACCCATGTTGGCTTCCAACATATCGGGCGCGACCATGCGTACTTTTTCAATCAACGCGTCAATCGAACCGGAGTCTAAGGCCATGCCCGGCACATCGTCGGTTTTGGTATACCAGCGGTCGCTTTCGCTGTCCCACAACAAAGTAATTTTGCAATCCATACTATCAACTCCCAAAGAATATTTGCACATGCCAATCTCCGTGTGTTAGAACGTAATTGTATCAAAACCGTAGTGACCGTGGGATGTTTGGCGACATCACACGGCGAGTGTAGGGATACCGAACACCACCACACACAGATTTTAATCTGCCACTACGCAACCACAGTGTAACATTCATCGGTTACGGATTCAATAATTCCAACTGCGTTGGATTTGTTGATGATGTACGGTTTGTTACGCTTGTTGTGATATTGTGCGATTAAGATTTGCACATTTCTTGGATTATTCAAGGTGTGTAGGTGATGGCAATGTTTGCCGTCCTTGCACACCTTTTTTGTAGGCGAAATTTCGGGGCGCGATGCTTTAAGGCATTGCTTCCCGAAATGGCCGTTGGAAATTATTTTTGGGAGGGTCATATGTATTGTTCAAAATGTGGTAAGAATATATCGAAATCAGTTGGAAATTTTTGTGAGGAATGTAGTACGAGTGTAAAAATTGTATTTAATTCCGACGGTCAACCAATTATTAATGAACGACAACCATCCGCATTCGGAAATGTGATAGGAATGGTTTTGGCTGTAATAGGAATTTTATCAACAATTGGCGGCATTATTGGCATAATTTCTGTTGTCAATTATGCCAATCGCCCTTTTAATGTGTTTCAATTCGGAGGAGGCAGCGGTTGGCACCGATGTGCTTCATGTGAAACATATACTGTGATTCTCATTATTTCAATTCCGGCTTTAATTTTTGGTGTGATTTCTGCAATAGCAGGACTTGTTAAAATCATAAATAAATAATTTCGTCTATTTGCAAACCGCATTTCATCCCACGCTATACAAAATCTCGCCGTAGCTGGGTAGCGGCCAGTGTTTTTTTGCGCAGATATCTTCTAGTGCGTCTATGTTTTGGCGCAGGGTTTCCATCATGGGTACGACGCGGTCGGCGTAGAAGACGGCTGCGTTTTTTTTGTTATCGAATGCTTCGGTTAGCAAGATTTGCAAGTCGTTTGTGTTGTTTAGTAATTTTTCGCTTAGGTGCGTGAATTGGGTTAGCCATTGTTGCTCTGGAGCGGCGACGTTGCCCGGCAAGGCTCTTTTGCGCGACAGGAGAGTGACTAGGTCGTTTTGTTGATCTAGGCATGCGGGGATGATTTGCGTTTTGGTGATTTCCAGCAGGGTGGCGGCTTCGATTTTTTGGGTTTTTACATAGGTTTCGTGGTGGATGGCGAGGCGGGCGTGCAGTTCGGCTTCGGTGAAGACTTGGTGGCGGGTGAATAGTGCGGTGCTGGTGGGGGAGGCCAGCGCGTCGAGTGCATCTACCGTGCGGGCGGCGTGGGATAGGCCGCGGGCGGCGGCTTCGTGCGGCCATTCGGCGGCTTGGCTATTGCCGTTAAAAAGGATGCGCTTGTGGTTGCGCAGGGTGCGGCGCACCAGTTTGTCCAATGCTTTTTTGAAGTCGGGTGCGGCTTCCAGCGTGTCGGCAAAGCGTGCCAGCACGTCGGCCACGGCGGTGTTGAGCACGATGTTGGGGCGTGCGATGTTGCCGGACGACCCCGGCATACGAAACTCGAATTTGTTGCCCGTGAAAGCAAAGGGTGAAGTACGGTTGCGGTCGGTGGTGTCGCGGGGGAAGTGCGGCAATGCGGTAACGCCCACTTCCATATCGGGGTTGTCGGTGCCGGTATATTCGGCTTTGGCTTCCAAGGCTTCCAAGATAGCGGTCAGTTCGGTACCCAAGAATAAGGAGATGATGGTGGGGGGGGCCTCGTGCCCGTCTAAACGGTGGTCATTGCCTGCATTGGCTACCGACGCACGCAAGATACCGGCGTATTCATCCACCGCTTGTACCACGGCGGTCAAAAACAGGAGGAATTGCGCGTTTTCGTGCGGGGTCTCGCCGGGTTCGAAGAGATTGATGCCTGTATCGGTTGTGAGCGACCAATTCACGTGCTTGCCCGAACCGTTTATGCCCGCGAAGGGCTTTTCATGCAACAGGCATGCCAAATGGTGGCGGTCGGCCACGCGTTGGAGCATTTCCATGGTGAGCTGGTTGTGATCGGATGCGATGTTGACGGACGTGTACACGGGTGCGAGTTCATGCTGCGCAGGGGCCACTTCGTTGTGCTTGGTTTTGGCATAAATGCCCAATTTCCAAAGTTCTGCGTCCAATTCGGCCATAAAGGCCTGCACGCGCGGCAGCAACTTGCCGAAGTAGTGGTCACCCAATTCTTGCCCCTTGGGCGGCCGCTTGCCAAACAAAGTGCGCCCCGTGTACAGCAAGTCGGGGCGTTTTTTGTATACCGATTTGTCGATGAGGAAATATTCCTGCTCCGCGCCCACGGTGGGGATGACACGGCGCGCGCGGTCATTGCCAAACAATTGCAAAATCCGCAGGGCTTGCGTATTTATCGCTTCCATGGAGCGCAGCAGCGGCGTTTTCATGTCCAGTGCCTCGCCGTTGTACCCGCAAAAAGCCGTGGGTATGTACAACGTGCCTTCCTTGAGGAACGCGTAGCTGGTCGTATCCCACACCGTGTAACCCCGCGCTTCGAAGGTAGCCCGCAGCCCGCCCGACGGCAGCGCCGACGCATCCGATTCCCCGCGCACCAACGACGACCCGCTAAACGCCACAATGGCTCCCCCACCCGGCCGCGGCGCCAAAAACGCCTCGTGCTTCTCCGCCGTGATGCCCGTCATGGGCTGGAACCAATGCGTAAAGTGCGTAGCACCCTTTTCCACCGCCCAATCCTTCATGGCGTTGGCCACCACGTCGGCAATGTCGGCAGGCAAAGCCGTGCCGCGCTCAATGGTTTTGCGCAAAGATTTATACACATCGGCGGGCAAACGCGCCTGCATGGCGGCATCGTTAAAAACCTGCGCACCGAAATCCTTCATGGGGTTGTGCATGGATGCTTCCTCCTGATGACGCCTTAAGCAGCTTTGCGAATCACAATGATGGTGTGCGTCATGCCGGGAGCTAATGCCACAACCACGCTTTTTTCGATGGTTGCGCGGTGTTTTTTCAGCGTCGGACGCGCCTCTTCCATTTCCTGCGAAACATCGGGGCCTTTCATGGCGAAAAAATATCCGCCCGGTGCTACCAACGGCAACGTGTAGCCGATGAGCTTGTCCAACCGTGCTACGGCGCGTGCGGTCACGAGGTCGAATGTGAGCCGGGGTTGCAAACGCGGTAATTCCTCGGCGCGGGCGTGTAGGCATTGCGCAGCCAAGCCCAGCTTCTCCAGCGCAATTTGCAAAAAATCCAAACGCTTGCGCGTGGCATCCAGCAACGTTACGTCCAAGTCAACGCGTGCAATCTTCAATGGCACACCGGGGAAGCCCGCACCTGTTCCTACATCTAACAATGTCCAGTTCCGGCCTGCTTGCGGCGGCGGCAACAGCGGCAGCAACGACAAGCTATCGATGAAGTGCTTAATCGCGAAGTCCTCGTCGGACGTGATGGCGGTGAGGTTCATGGTTTGGTTGGCGGTCAAGACCAGCGATTGAAATTGCGCCATTTGTACCCATGCGGCATCGGGCAGTTGTATGTCGCGGGCGTCCAGCCAGTTTTTTACACGGAGGGTGTCCATATTACACCCCCCGCGGGCAGTCTTCTTGCTCGATGGCGCAGACTTTCCACGTGCCGTATTTGTCCGGCTCGCGCACCAGCCGTAAATGCACCAAGCGGCGTACATCGCGTTCCGGGTCGCACACGTACAACGACCGCGTGATGAACAGCTTGGGCGCGTGGCCGTCGTTGGCCTTGTGCACCCATTGACAGTTGCGAAAATTCGCAAAAAGCTCGCGCAGGGCGTGCAAATCGAAGCCCCCCGCGTGGATTTTGCTCACAAACGCCCAAGCATCGTCCGGGTTCATTTGTACCGCTTCAATAAAACGCGCCGCCACGCCGTGGTCGGCACCTACATTTAAAACCACGGCCGTGTCCTTGCGCGGCACACGCATGTAAAAAGCCGCCGACTGCTGCGCCGGGCCGGCGGGTAGTAATGGTTGAGAAAAAAAGCTGTGCAAATGAATTCCTCCTAGGATTTGCTATGTAAAATTGTGTGCCGTGGAGGAATCGTCATTCCATCTTATGCGCATGCTTGCGCATTAGATACAGCACAATCAAACCCGCGCCAAACAACGCCCCCACCGCATTAATCACCATATCACTCAACAAGCAAGCCCGCCCCGGTACGAAATATTGATGTATTTCGTCCAACACGCCATACAACGACGCAATACCCCACGCCACGAAAAATAATTTATACGGCAATCGGGGCTGCCACAAATAATACTTGAGCGCGTGCGCCGTGAAAAACGCCAACGTAAAATACGCCGTGAAGTGTGCACCCTTTCGCAATAAAAAATGTAGCATATCTGCGTCAAACAGCCGCAACGGCGGCAACGCGTTTTGCAACTGGTCGATAATGCCCATGCTGGCCGCGCCAGATTCATCCCCCGGCATGCTCGACGAATAAAACAACAACGCCATCATACCCACAGATAACACCGGCCATATCCATTGCATCACACGGCGAAAACACGTGCGCGGCTTGTCCTGCATGGCCGCGCCACTCATACTTTTGCCTTCAAATATATCATCAGAATGCTTAAATCTGCGGGGCTTACGCCCGTAATACGCGATGCTTGACCAAAGTTGGCGGGGCGCAGGCGCGATAATTTTTGCCGTGCTTCCAACCGCAGGCCGGTGATATTTTCGTAATCCAAGTCGGGCGGAAGAGGTTTTTCTTCGGTCTTGGCAAACTGTGCGGCTTGCTCGATTTGCATGCTTATATATCCTTCGTATTTGATTTGGATGTTGATTTGCGCGTTGATGGCGGCTTGTATGAAGGGGGGGAACGCCGCGGGAGCTACAGCCGCGTTTTGTTTTATTGGCTCGGCAACATCGTCCAGCGCCGCAAAATCATCTTCCTGTTTATGTTGCGGAAGTATTCGCAAAATGTCGTCATACGTCAATTCCGGCCGCTTGATGAGGTCGGCGGCTTTGGCGCCCGAGGTCAGCGGCGGGGTGTTTTTTTCGGTCAGCAGTGGGTTGACGGCTTCGGGCGATAACGTGATTTTTTTCAAACGCGTGATCTCGGTGGCGATGACGTCGCGTTTTTGTGTAAAGCACGCATAACGCGCCTCGTTGATTAAACCCGCCGCGTGGCCTATTTCCGTCAGACGCAGGTCGGCGTTGTCTTGCCGCAGCAGCAGGCGATATTCCGCGCGTGAGGTCATCATGCGGTACGGTTCGATCGTGCCCTTTGTCACCAAATCGTCAATCAACACGCCAATGTACGCCTGCGCACGGGTCAATACCAGCGGGAAACCCGACGCGTTGATGCCCGCAATCAGCCCCTGCGCGGCAGCTTCTTCGTACCCCGATGAGCCGTTGATTTGCCCAGCAAAAAATAAGCCGCTAATGTGCTTGGCCTCCAGCCCCATCGTCAGTTGCGTAGCGTCGATGCAGTCGTACTCGATGGCATAAGCGGGGCGCATGATTTCGCAATTTTCCAACCCCGGCACAGAGCGATACACCTGCTCCTGCACCTCGACAGCCAGCGCTGACGACATGCCCTGCACGTACATTTCCGCCGTATCTTCACCCTCCGGCTCGATGAAAACAGGGTGGCGCTCCTTGTCCGCGAAGCGCACAATTTTGTCTTCGATGGACGGACAATAACGCGTGCCCGTGGCGTCGATGAGGCCGCTATACATGGCCGAGCGGTGCAAATTGTCGCGGATGATTTGATGCGTGTGAGGCGTGGTGTAGGTCAAATAGCAAGGAATTTGCGGGCGGGCGATGTCGGCGGGGTCGGTTTCAAAGGAAAACGGTACAAGGGTTTCGTCGCCGTGTTGGACGGCCATTTGTGAAAAATCGATGCTGCGGGCATGTACACGGGCGGGCGTGCCGGTCTTGAACCGTTGCAATACGAAGCCCAATTTATGTAGGTTGTCGGTCAAAAAGGTGGCGTTGCGCATGCCGGCGGGGCCGGTAGCGGTCACGGTTTCGCCGTGCAGGCAACGCGCATTCAGGTAGGTACCCGCACACACAATGACCGCATTGCAGGGAATGATTGTGCAAGATTCGGTGCGGACGGCAGAGACATTCAAATTTTCACCGCTGGCTTTTGTGTCATCGGCGACCGATTGCGCCGTAATAACTTCTACAACTTCCCCTTCGCGTAGGGCGATGTTCGGCTCGTTTTCCAGCACTTGCTTCATGTAGGTCATGTAGCGTTTTTTGTCCGCTTGGGCGCGTAGGCTGTACACAGCAGGGCCTTTTGAGGCGTTGAGCATGCGGCTTTGTAAATAGGTGGCATCAATGGCACGCCCCATTTCGCCGCCCAGCGCATCAATTTCGCGCACGAGGTGCCCCTTGGCCGAGCCGCCGATGCACGGGTTGCACGGCATCATGGCAATCGAGTCCAAGCTCAACACAAATAGCGTGACCCGCACACCGCGCCGTGCTGCCGCCAAGGCCGCTTCTACGCCCGCATGCCCGCCACCGATGACGACAATGTGCCGCGTCATTCCCGCGTTGCGCCCGTTGTCCGACGCGCTCATTTGCCCACGCAAAATTCTGCGAAAATGCGGTCTATGATATCGTCCGCGTATTCTTCGCCCAAGATATGTCCCAGTGACAAATATGCGCCGCGCAGCGCTATGGCCACCATGTCTTCGGCCACGCCTGCTTCCAACTCCGCCAATGCTTGTTGCAAAAATTCAATGGCTTCCACCAACAATACGCGGTGCCGCTCGCGGGTGATAACGTCGGTTTCAGCGAAGTCTTGGATGACGAGGAAATCGGGTGGCGGATTGTTTTTGTTGGCGGTTGGGGTGGCAACAAAACCGGCGGTGGCGGTATTTCCATTCGTTGATGCGTTAAAAATCGTTTTGCGAATCGCGTCGAGCAATTTATCCAGCCCCGCGCCTGTTTTTGCAGATATAGGAATGATGGGGGTTTTGCGCTCAGATGCTTCTGCGGCCTTTTTTATTACTTGCGCTGTTTGCGCAGCTTCCGGCAAGTCGGATTTATTTATGATGGTGATGATTTTTTTTTGCGTAGCTTGTCCATCCGCGGATACACTGCTGTCAGCAGTCGTACTACCGTCAATGACATGTAAAATTAATTCCGCTTCGTCCATGGCTTGACGCGAACGCTCTACACCCATTTTTTCTACAGGGTCGGAGGTTTCGCGCAGGCCGGCGGTGTCCATCAGTACCAGGGGTATACCGTGGATTTGTACGGATTCGGTCAATACATCGCGCGTGGTGCCGGGTAATTCGTGGATGATGGCGCGATCCTCGCCTAGGAGAGCGTTAAGCAGGGTGGATTTGCCCGCATTGGGTGCGCCGATGATGGCGGTTTTGATGCCTTCACGCAGAAGACGGCCTATGTTAGCAGTTTGCAACAGGGCTTGCATGTCGGCCAGCACGCGTTGTCCTTCGGACAAAATAGTGGCGCGGTTGGTAGCCTCTTCTTCATGTTCGGGGTAGTCGATGCTCAACGAAATGTGCGCCAACCAGCGCAAAATCGCATTGCGGCAGATTGATATCCGGCTGGATAATCCGCCGCCCAGTTGGCGCAACCCCGCCGCCCGCGCGGCTTCGCTGCCTGCGTGGATTAAATCCATGACAGCCTCGGCCTGCGCTAGGTTGATGCGCCCGTTCAGGAATGCGCGTTGTGTAAATTCGCCTGGCCGTGCCAATCGAGCGCCGCTTTGCAACGCGGCGTTAAGCACGCCTTGCATCGTCATGGGGCCGCCGTGGGCAAAAATTTCGACTACGTCCTCCCGCGTGAAGGACTTGGGCGCGGGCATGGCGCATAGCATGACTTCGTCGATGACTGTTCCGTCCATGCGGATGTTGCCATACTCCATGCGGTGCGGACGCATCTTGCCCGCCTTGCCGTTGGTAGCAAAAAAAATGCGCCGCACCACTTCCAACGCGCCCGCGCCGGAAAGTCGTACAACGCCCAACGCCCCCCGACCGGGAGGCGTAGCAATGGCAACAATTACGTCATTTTGTTGAGATGACCACATGACGGTACGGCTCGTTCCCTTCGCTGTACGTTTTGATTGCGCGGTCATTTTGCAACACGGTATGGATGATGTGCCGTTCGTAACGGCTCATGGGTTCCAAGCTGACGGGCTTGCGCATGGATTTTGCTTTGCGCGCCAAATTTTGCGCCAGCGACTCTAATGTATCGCGGCGGCGCTTGCGGTAGTTTTCCGTATCAAGCAACACACTAAAGTTAGGTTCGCTTTGGCGGTTGACGGCCAAATTGGTCAAGTATTGCAATGCATCCAGCGTAGCACCGCGCTTGCCAATCAAGATGCCCATATTTTCACCCACGATGTCGATGTTCAGGTATTTTTCCTTGAGCGTAGCGTCGATGGTGACACTCAAGCCCATTGCAATGGTCACTTCACGCAGGAATTCTTTGGCGGTGCGGATGGGGTCGGCTTTGCGCGTGACGGCAACTAAAGCCGGACGCGAACCAATGCCAAAAATACCGCCCTTGTTGCCTGCTTCCAAGACTTCTATAGTTACGTCGTCCTCGGTAGCGTCCAGTACCATCAACGCAGCAGCGATGGCATCTTCGACGGTCTTGCCGGTTTTTTCTATGCGGTCAAGGTTCATGGCTATGCCTCTGCTTTCTTCATAAACGGCAGCCTAAAAGGCACGCCCGCTTTCTTGTTCATAACAATTTGTTGTATCAAGCGATACAAATTGGAGGTGATCCAGTACAAACCGACAGCGGCGGGCATACCTACCGTGATAAAGCCCATAAATAACGGCATGACCACCATCATGACAGTTTGCATGGTTTTCTGGTTGGGATCTTTGGATTTGTTGATTTGCTGCGAGAACCAAGACGTGGCCGTCGTGGTGACAACTGCCAATATGGGGATAATGATGCCAGGCGGGAACCAACCACTGTTTTCTTTCAATGGCAAGCCAAGGAAAAGCTCAATGCTTCGCAATCTATCAAAGGAACTACGCAATGCCTCTTGGTTGTAGCTTGTCAATGCTTGAATATCCAGTGCAGGTACAAAACGTCCATTAACCTCTCCACCATAAAACAATGCATTCCAATGCATTTCTGTGAATCGATCCAGAACACGCGCCATATTTTCAGGATTTGCCAATACAATAACATCGCTCGTACCCAACAGATTTAACGCGGTTTCAATGTCATGCCCTCTATTTATATAATCCCGCAATCGCAGTCCATTATCAAACCAATCGTTGGCAAGCAATGTCCCGCTTGCACCGCGCGGCCCGATAAGTGCGGTAAAGGTTTCAACATAATTGGGCGCGTATTGAATCACTTCAGCAATTTCAACATACAACGTATTCAGCGTGTCGATGTATAAATAGCTTTGATTCATGATATGCAAAAGACCAAAAAACAAAGGCATCTGTATCAGCATGGGCAAGCACGACCCCAATGGGTTCACTTTGTGCTTGGCCATGAGTGCCTGTGTTTCTTGACCGATTTTTTGCTTGGTTTCGGCATCGGTTTTATTGCCGTATTTTTGTTTGATTTTTTCGATTTCGGGGTTGAGTTTTTGCATGGCGATCATGGAGCGCTGCGCCTTGACGTTGAGCGGCAGCATCATGGTCATGGCCACCACGGTAAGCAATATAATGGCCAACCCCAGCGAGTTGTTGGGCGTAATAAAATACACGATGTTAAACATAAAATCCAAGATAATGCCGAAGAGCCATGCAATGGGGCCGATGATAAAACCCGGTTCGCTCTGCACTTGATGGCGGGCCAAGAAAACGGCTTCATTCATTAAATTATACATATTTCCTCCGATGTAAAACCTTATGGAACGGGATCATACCCGCCGCGGCTGAATGGGTTGCAACGTAATATACGTTTAAACCCCAACCAAAAGCCACGCGCCGCGCCGTGCTTGTCCAGTGCTTGCAACATATAACGCGAACAGGAAGGGAAAAATTTGCAACGTGGCTTGAAATGCGGTGATATGGCAAGTTGGTAAAAACGCACCAACTTGACCAATGCAAGCTTCATCATGCCGATGGTTGCGCGCCGGCGACTTTTGCAACTTGCGGCAACCGCCGCAATAATTGCGACAACGACTTGTCTACTTGCGCATACGCGCCCTCGCGCGGTATTTCGCCCGCGCCTTGCCGTGCGACAACGACAAAATCATACCCAGCGGCTAGCGCGCGCAAGCGGCAAAATTCTTTTATCAAGCGTCGGATGCGGTTGCGCACAACGGCGTTGCCTACTTTTTTGCTGACAGACAAACCCAACCGCGGCGCTGCGGAGGTTTCTTGCTTGCGTGCATACACGACAAAAAGAGGGTCGGCAGCATACCTACCCTCCTGATACACCAAACGGAAGGCCTTGCCATTGCGCAAAGAGGCTACGGGGTGTAGTCGAGAATTATGCGGACAGCACATGGCGGCCTTTGAGCCGACGTCTTTGCAGCACTTTGCGCCCATTGGATGTACTCATGCGCTTGCGGAAACCGTGCACTTTGCTGCGCTGACGCTTCTTGGGTTGAAATGTTCTTTTCATATTGATTCACACCTTTCATATATGCGATAAGAAATTGACATAATTTCACGGACGTGTATATTACCAACAGTTTTTATTTGCGTCAAGGATTAGCAAACCCGACGGAGGTAATTGTCATGCACATACTCAAACAGCTCAAAATTAAAAAAGGCCGCGATGATTCCGGCCTTTTTGTTGTTGAAGGAATAAAATTTGTCACAGAAATCCCCGCAGACTGGCACATTGTGCGGTTTATTTTGTCTGAAAAATTCGTCGCAGATGTTAAAAATACCGCTTTAATTGCCCGATGTAAGGGCATTGCGCCGATGGAAATTCTGCGTGATGCGGTTTTTGCATCTTATGTAGAAACGCAAACGCCGCAGGGCATTGCGGCCGTGTGTCGCCAACGCGTGTATACGTTGGATGACTTCGCAAGCGCAACGCCCGATGGATTTTTTTTGCTGGGTGAAAATTTACAAGACCCGGGCAACGTGGGCACGCTCATACGCACGGCGGCGGCGGCGGGCGCGGCGGGGGTCATCTTCACTACGGGCAGTGCGGATATCTACGGCGCGAAAGTACAACGCGCTGCGGCAGGAGCGGCTTTGCGCATGCCGATGGTCGGCGAAGTCACGACGGCCGAAGCACTTAAGTGGCTGGCCGCGCAAAACATCCCCCTGTACGCTGCACACCCGCGCGGCGACACCCTGCCCTACACGCTGGATATGAAAAAGCGCTTCTGCCTATTAATCGGCAACGAAGCGCGGGGGATTTCAGAAGAGGCGAGCGCAGGCGTGGACACCTTCGTGCGCTTGCCCATGGCAGAAAATAACGAATCGCTTAACGCTGCCACGGCCGGTAGCATCTTATTATATGAAGTGGTGCGCCAACGGTGCGCTTAGGCATCACTTCTGCAGCAATGCCACCGCCTCCACATGCGGTGTCCGGGGGAACATGTCCACGCCTGTGATTGACACGACGTGGTACCCCGCCGCAACCAATACGGGCAAATCCCGCGCCAGTGATGCGGGTTTGCACGCTACATAAACGATACGTTCTGCGTCCATGGCGGCCACTTTGAATAGTGCCTTGGGCGAGAGACCATCCCGTGGTGGGTCTACGACGATGGCATCCAAGGTCATGCCGCCGTCTGCACGGTTGGCATTGTCGGCAATTGAACCATTAGCGGGTTGCGCCAACAATGCGTCATTTTTTGCTGCCAACACCGTGATGTCATGAGCGTGAAACTCGCAATGGGTGATGCCGTTGCTTTGCGCGTTGTTTTTGGCGGCTTCGATGGCTTCGGGTATCAACTCGATGCCCACCACCCGCTCGAACGCGGGCGCGATGACTTGCGCAATGGTGCCCGTGCCGCAGTATAAATCGTAGGCCAATGCGCCCGTACCGACCTTGTCGCGCACAATATCGTAGAGCTTTTGCGCCCCGGCGGAATTAGTTTGGAAAAAGGAAAACGCGCTAACGGCAAAAATGAGCTCACCGGGGGTATTGGCGTACAATTTCTCGTAGTAAAAATTGCGCCCCCAGAGCGTGTGGATATTCTCGTTTTTGATTGCGTCGGCCACGCCATCGTTGATGCCGTGCAAGATACCCACGAGGGTGCCATCCAACGGCAATGCACGCAATCCCTTGGTAAAAGCAGCCATATCCGTCATCAACGTCGATGTCGTGGACAGCAAAACCAACAACTCGCCCGTGAACTCGCCGCGGCGTAACAACAAGTGCCGCAGTGCGCCCGTGTGCCGCTTGCGGTGAAACACGGCTTCCCCACTGCCGCGGAAAAATTGCAACGTATACGCCGCAATCTTCTTAAAATCATCACACATGAGGATGCAATTTTCGGTGGTGGCCACTTCGTACATGCTGCGTTTTTTGCGCATGCCCAGGGCCATTTCGGGCGGGATGGGGTTTCCTGCTTCGTCGTTGCGCTTGCCCGTGTCACCAAAGGCCAGCTCCATTTTGTTGCGGTAGCCGTGCAGGTGCGGTGCGGGGTGCACCTCTTGCACGAGGTGACCGTATGCGCCCAATGTGCTTTGCAATGTTTGTAATTTTTCTGCCAATTCCTTTTCGTAGGACTCGCGATAGTACGTGCAACCCCCGCAACGCCCCACATGCGCACATTCGCTTTTCGGCATTGAAAAATCCAGTTGGTGGCAATTTGCCACCAACTGGATTTTTGTAAGCGCCTTGGCCGATTTTTCCAAATTTTCCATTACAACAGCGGAATTTGCTGATAGCGGATGTCCATTTTAAACAGCCCGCCGATGGATTTGTGATTGTGGATGCGGTCGATGGCGGCGGCAAGGAAAGGGCCGACAGACAGGATTTCGATTTTGGGATGACGCTTGGCTGCGGGGACTTCGATGGTATCCAAGCAAATGAGCCGCTCCAGCTGGGAATTGGCGATTAATTCCACTGCGTTGCCGGACAGCACGGGGTGCGTCACACAGGCATAAACCGCTTTAGCGCCGTGTTCCATTACCGTAGCGGCGGCATTGCACAGCGACCCGCCCGTGGCAATCACATCGTCCAACATAATCGCAATTTTGCCCTTCACGTCACCAATAAAGTTGGCCACGACGGCTTTGTCCGCGACTTGCGGATTGCGACGCTTGTCCACAATGGCGAGCGGCACATCCAACATCTCCGCGAAGGAATTACTACGCGCCACGCTGCCCAAATCCGGCGACACCACGACCACATCGTTCAAATCGCCGAATGCATTCTTGATGTAATCCACAAAAATGAAAACCCCACGCAAATGATCCACGGGAATGTCAAAGAAACCTTGTATCTGCGGGCAATGCAAGTCCATGGTCAAGATGCGGCTGGCCCCCGCCGTCGTAAGCAAATTGGCCACCAACTTGGCAGAAATCGGGTCATGCGACCGCGCTTTTCGATCCTGCCGCGCGTACCCAAAGTACGGCATGACCGCCGTAATCCGCCCCGCGCTGGAGCGTTTCATCGCGTCAATCATGATCAGCAGCTCCATCAAATGGTCGTTGACCGGATGGCTGGTGGACTGGATGATGAAAACATCCGACCCACGCACCGTCTCGTTCACGCGCATGTTGATTTCGCCGTCCGAGAAGCGCGAAACGTCCGATAACCCCAAATCCGTATGCAAATGCCGCGCGATGGTCGCTGCCATTTGCCGGTTGGCATTGGCGCAAAAAACCTTGATTTCACCAATTGGACTGTTCATTACATATCACCTTCCAAGATTATTTCGTCGTCATCAAAATCGTCCAAGATTTCGATGTCCAGCGAATCATCGTCGTTGAGCAGCGCGGCTTGGTCCACAGGTTTGAAGTTATCCGGCGCGGCCAAATCGTCGCGCGTTTTCATGCCGAAGTGGCTTCGGGCGGCGGCTTCGATGGTGGCGTAGATGTCGGCATGGTCGGACAAGAATTGCTTCGCGTTCTCGCGCCCTTGCCCCAGACGGATTTCGCCGTAGTTAAACCACGAGCCGCTTTTCTTTACCAACCCCAACTCTACGCCCAAGTCCAGCAAGTCGCCATCGCGCGATATCCCCTTGCCGTACATCATATCCACCTCGCACGTGCGGAACGGCGGTGCGACTTTATTTTTCGTAATCTTCACCTTGGTGCGGTTGCCGATGGGGCGTTCGTTGACTTTAATCGCCTCCGCGCGGCGGATGTCGATGCGGATAGACGCGTAGAATTTGAGCGCGCGGCCGCCGGTGGTCGTTTCCGGGTTGCCGTAACTCACGCCAATCTTCTCGCGCAGTTGGTTGATGAAAATGACGATGCAATTCGTCTTATTCGTGATGCCTGTTAGTTTGCGCAAAGCTTGAGACATTAACCGCGCTTGCACGCCCACGCTGGACTGCCCCATTTCGCCCTCGATCTCCGACCTCGGCACCAACGCGGCCACGGAGTCTACAACCACAATATCAATTGCGCCACTGCGCACCATGGCTTCGGCGATTTCCAACGCCTGCTCCCCGTCATCGGGTTGGGAAATATACAATTCGTCTATGTTCACGCCCAATTTGCCCGCGTAGTTGGGATCCATGGCATGTTCTGCGTCTACATAACCGGCCACGCCGCCCAATTTTTGGCACTCTGCCACCACGTGCAGCGCCAAGGTCGTCTTACCGCTGGATTCGGGGCCGTAAATTTCCACAATGCGCCCCTTGGGGATGCCACCCACGCCCAACGCCGCGTCAATGCTTATCACGCCCGTCGTCACCACGGGGATGTCCGTGCGGGCCATTTTCTCGCCCATTTTCATGACGGCACCTTTGCCGAATTGCTTCTCGATTTGTGCCATGGCGGTGGCGAGGGCCTCGTTTTTGGCCTCGGCGGTGTTGATGACTTCGGGGGTTGCCTTTGCTGATTTTTTCGTTGCTTTTTTTGCGGGCATGGGGATGCTCCTTTCAAAATGCGCCCTTGCGGGCGGTTGATTTTATTTTAAGCTATTTATTAACCATATCATCGCCGTATCCCACAAGCGATGGCGACCGAGTAATTTTTGGTTTGCCTCCATGTAGTTCATGTACGCCAAACATGCCGCCTCCAATGAAATTTCCAACGCGGCGGATACTTCGGCGAAAAACGGTGCATCGCCATGGATTTCGCATTGATCCCACGCCAATTTATCTGCGATAAAAACGACCATGTCGTAGGGCGTGGCATTGGGGCGCAGGGTGGTGTGATATTCAATGGCGGAAAGGATGCGTTCGTCGGCGATGCGAAAATCACGCTTTGCAATCACGCGGGAGATGCGCTGATGCAGCAACACGGGAAAGTTGCGTTCGGTTTCGTCAATGTGCCAATTATTTTCTTCCGCGTAGCGTAGCATTTCGACAGGGGGCATCACCGCACTGATGTCATGCAGATATGCGGCCATTTCGCACGCGGTTGCGTTTAAATTATATTGTTTGGCAATTTGCACGGCCACTCGCGCTGTGGCTTGCGAATGTGTGAAAGTTGTATCCTTGCCATGCGCATGCAGGTATGCTCGTGCATCATCGGTGACGTTGATGCGCCATTCGTAGATATACATGTACCGCTGCCCATCGGCGTACATATCTTGCCAATGCGGCAAGGGGGCGGTGCGTATAAGTTTTGCGCCCAACTTTTCACACACGCGTTGGGATGCGATGTTGTCGTGGCTAGTGGTAATGACCAAAGTATGCATATCATGCGCCCGCGCTACGGGAATGAGTAAACGACACGCCCGCACGGCATATCCGTTGCCGCGGTGGACTTCATCGGTACCGTAGCCGATTTGCCCGCCGTAGTACAGATTTTTATTGTAAGGACCGCCGCCATAACCGATGCGCAAATCGATATAGCCGACTTTTTCTCCGATGGTTGCGTCGGTATTATTTTTGTGGATATGGAAGCCGTAGCTGGGTTTCCACTTTTTTACCGGGTCGCCGAACCGTTTGTCCACGCACACGAGGGTCACGACGCCATCTGTTAATGAACCTTCAGGCAACGTATCCAAGTCGATAAAACCCTCAAACTTACACGGCAGCGACTTGTAATATTCGTTCTCCGCTTGGGTGTCGAGGTAGACATCCAGCCATTTGGCTACGCCGTCATCACCATTGGCACCGCATGTGAAAGGCGCTGCGGCACGGGCTTCGGGGAAAGCGTTAGCCACAGCCACCCCCGTACCGGCATTGGCCAACATCTCCACGTCATTAAAGTCGTCGCCAAACGCGATAACTTCCCCCACGGGGATGCCGAAATGGGCAGCCACCGCTTGCACGCCCGCCCATTTGGTGGCATTGCGGTGCATGATCATACCCAAACAAACCTCTTCGCCCCGCGATAAGTGGACGTACAAATCATCGGGTAAATATGCGGCGACTTGTTCCGCTTGCTCCGGCGTGGTGATGCCGATGATGATGACGTTGGCATCTTCATCGGGCAAGTCGGCAAAATCACTGCGGACGACATAATCTTTGGGTGTGATATCCGCCAGGACATCGTTGCCGTATAATTCATCGCCAATTTCCACCGACAATGTAGCAAGTGGAAATGCCTCGGCCAGCGCACGCAACGTAGCATCACGCAAATCGGGTGCAATCCCCATATGCGAATAGCCCTCACCCGCGATATAAACCCGCGCACCATTGTTCAGGATGTACGCATCCGGCGGCGCGCCCAATATATCTATGTACTTCGTAATGCCTTGTAATGGCCGCGCCGTAGCGAATGCCAATTTAATCCCCGCCGCATGACAACGGTACAACACATCTACCGTATCGTCGGAGATGGATTTATCCGTGCGCAGTAACGTGCGATCCAAGTCAGTGACGATGAGTTTGATGTCCATCGTGTCGATGATTTCTGTCATTTACGTCAACTCCTTCCGCAGGGTTATCGAATGCTCGGCGCCGATTTCGGCTCGCGGCATTCGGTTTACGGAATGCCATGGGGCGGATGTTATCCATGTCATTCCGTATTGTATGTAGTCGGCAATAATTTTTTGATGCGTGCGGGCGATGTCGGAGGGCAATTCATCCGTGGCAAACCATTTAAACGCCAGCGATTCGTCATCCATGACAGTGGGTGCACCCGCGAAATCATCGCATACATATACCAATGTCACCACTTGAAATTCGTCTCCATTTTGCGCCACGCACAAATAATCCGCACCGGAATACGCGCCGAACAATTCCAACCGCCCCAATGCCATGCCCGTTTCTTCCTTGATTTCACGGCGAACAGTATCTTCGGGGGATTCTTCCAACTCCATCAAGCCGCCGGGCAACCCCCACTTGCCGCGGGGATACGTGCGCTGCTGCATGAGGATTTGGCCGTCGGCGTTGCGGATGAATACGATACAACCGGGGAGCAGTACACGCATGTGGCCGATTTTGGCGCGCAAGTCTTGGATGTAGCTCACCGCATGTACCCCCTCATGTATTTATTGATTTAGCACACGTTTTTTATTAATTACAACGTCGGTTCGTTCATCAGTATCACGCTTTATTGGAACGTTAATTTAAATTGCCTTGCGTAAAAAATTCAATGCCTGCATCGCGGCGCGTTCGCGGATGGTGTTGCGCTCGCCGGGCAGCACGAGTGCTAAGGTTTGTGTGTCGTACACGACAATGTCGGTGTCGGTTGTATTTTCGCGTCGTTTTGCCAGCCCGATGTATACCGTGCCTACGGGCTTATCGGGTGTACCGCCACCCGGCCCCGCGATGCCCGTGGTGCTTAGTCCGATATCCGCACCGCTTGTTCGCGCAACGCCTACAGCCATGGCAGCGGCACATTCCGCACTAACCGCACCATGCTTGGCGATAATATTTTCAAACACGCCCAACCGCGTTATTTTCGCATCATTGGAATAAGTTACCATTCCTTCGCGCAACACGTCCGAAACACCGGGTACCCCCACCAACGCCGATGTCACCATGCCGCCGGTGCAGGATTCCGCCACGGCCAAGGTACGTTGTTGCAAACCAGCAACCACCAACGCGGGCAAGTCCGCATTGTCTTCGCCATAAATATAATCACCCACGCGGGCATAGATTTCTTGCGCGATGGGTTCGATGATTGCATATGCTTCTTCTTCATTGGCTGCTGCGGCCGTTAGCCGTAGGTGGCATTCCCACACCTTGGCATACAACGCCAACGTGGGGTTGGTTTGCGCAGCGAATAAATCCTTCAATTCCGTTTCAATGCGGCTTTCGCCCATACCGATGAATTTGAGCGTGCGCGATACAAACACGCGCGCTGTCGATGTACGCGTAAGCGCACGCAAAAAGGGAACCGCGTAATTTTCAAACATCGGTTCCAACTCATGCGGCGGCCCGGGCAGCATCAACAAAGTACGACCGCCGTCTTGCAACCATACGCCGGGCGCGGAGCCATGATCATTAGCCAACGTGCGCGCACCGTCGGGGATTAAAGCATTCTTATGTACATTCTCGGGCAAACCAACGGTAGCAAAACGCTGTTCGATGCGTGCCATGGACTCCGCATCCAATACCATTTCCCGTTGGAAAAAAGCGGCCGCTTCTTCTTTCGTGATGTCGTCATCCGTAGGGCCCAGGCCGCCTACGGCAATCACGATATTCGCCTTCGTATAGGCGTATGTTAATGCCGCGTGCAATCGTTCACGATTATCGCCCACCACGGTATGGCCATATACGGGCAAGCCCAACTTCGCCAGCTCCCGCGACAAGAATTGTGCATCGGTATTAGCGATGTCTCCCAGCAACAACTCTGTACCAACAGCCAAAATTTCTACACGCGGTTCAATCATGGCGGTCATTGGCTTCCCCCACCCTTGCCTCCAGTATTTTTGAAATGCAGGAGCCAGCGGTTTTTGTACCCGTAGTCAATGCCCGACAGCACGCTGGCCACCAGCGACAAGATTAATAAAATCCAAACCGCCACATCGCGGATGTCTTGCACGATGGGCAATACGTTGTACAACATGGCCGGCACGGGCACCAATATAAAATGGATTAAAATCATTTGAAAAACTGTTTTAAGTTTGCCGCCGTTGGATGCGGCCAGCACTTCGCCCTGCTCCAACGCCAATTGCCGGATACCCGACACGAAGAATTCACGGCTGATGAAAATAACACCTGCCCATCCGGGTATCGTACCCGACCCTACAAATACAACGATAGCCGCGCATACCAATAACTTGTCCGCCAGCGGATCCATCAATTTGCCAAAATTGGTCACCAGTCCGTAACGCCGCGCCAAGTAACCATCTACCGCATCGCTAATGCTGGCCACGGCGAAAATCGTCAACGCCACCCACAAGCTGGCCTCCGCGCCAAAAGGCCGCGCCAAATATACCCACAAAAATACGGGTATCATCAACACGCGGAACAATGTAATCCTATTCGGCCAGTTCATTCACGGCTGCTCCAAACAAATCATATTCGTCCGAATCGGTGGGCACGACCTGCACCACTTGCCCCGGTTGCAATTCTGTTTGCGATGAAAAATATACGACTGCATCCACTTCAAATGCATCGCCCTGCGTGCGGCCGATGTAGCGTTTGGGTGCGCCATCTTCGGTTAGCATGTCGCCGTCGTTATCGTCTACCATCACGGCCAAGGGCTTGCCCACCTGTGCGCGTTGGCTGTCGCGGTGGATTTGCTGTTGCAATTCCATCAAGCGGTCGCGTCGGGCGTGCTTGGTTTCGTCATCCAGTTGATCAGCCATTTCGGCGGCTTTGGTGCCTTCCTCTTGCGAATAAGGGAAAACACCCAATCGGTCGAAGCGCATTTGCTGCGCGAAGGTGTACAGCCCATCGTATTCTTCATCCGTTTCGCCGGGGAAACCTACCATGAGCGTAGTGCGCAATGTAATATCAGGCATGCGCGTGCGCAATCGAGAAATCAAATCACACAGTGAATCACGCGAACCGCTGCGCCCCATGCGCGCCAGTACAGTTGCTTCGCTGTGCTGGACGGGCATGTCCAAATATTTGCACACCGCAGGCAACGCCGCAATCGCCTCGATAATTTCGTGCGTGATGTGTTCCGGATACGCATATAAAAGCCGCACCCAAACGGTTTGTTCAAATTTTTCACACAAATCGTTGATTTCATACAAGAGTTGGTGCAGCCGCCGCTCGCCATACAAATCCAATCCGTACAGCGTTGTGTCTTGCGCTACCAATACCAATTCGCGCACGCCTGCGTCCATGAGTGCACGGCACTCCATCAAGATTTCATCCGTCGGGCGGCTCACATACCCCCCGCGAATGAATGGGATGGTGCAATACGTACAGTGATTGTCACAACCATCGGCGATTTTAATATGCGCGATATGCGGTTGCGCAGATGACGCGTGCGCCAGCAAACGGAATTTTAATGTTTCGGTTGGTGTAACGGTTGATTCCCCGCGCACCACATCCAATATTTTATCGCGGTCGGCTACACCCAGCACTGCGTCTACTTCGGGCAATTCGCTACCCATTTCCTCGCGGTAACGTTCGGTCATGCAGCCCACTACGATGAGCTTTTTGCACGCGCCAGTGGTTTTGTATGCGGCCATTTCCAAAATTAAATCAATGCTTTCCTGCACGGCCTCGCGGATGAAACCGCAGGTGTTGACGACGATGATTTCGGCCTCGGCGGGTTCATCGGTTAACACATACCCCGCTGCCAGCATTCTACCCAACATGACCTCGCCGTCCACGCGGTTCTTGTCGCACCCCAGCGACAATAAATACACGCCCGGTGCGTTATTCATTTTTATAGACTTCCAAATACTCGCTGCGGGTAATGGTTATTTTGCGGGGTTTGACGCCGTCTTCGGGGCCTACGATGCCGCGTTTTTCTAAATCTTCCATCAGGCGCGATGCACGGTTGTATCCAATGCGGAATTGCCGTTGCAACACACTGGTAGATGCCTTGCCCTTGCTCAACAGAAACTCCACGGCTTCGTGGAAGAATTCATCCAAGTCGCCGCCGGCTACGGCCATGCGTGCCGCAGGGCTGGTCACTTGCTCAATCATCTCTTGCGAATGATTGACCGGGGTCTGCGTCCGCAGGAAGCCCACCATTTGCTCGACTTCTTTGTCAGAAATATAACCGCCTTGCACACGGATGGGTTTGTTCTGCCCCATGGGAAGGAACAACATATCGCCCTTTCCCAGCAATTTTTCTGCGCCGTACATATCCAAAACCGTGCGGCTGTCCGTACCGCTGGACACCGCAAACGCCAAGCGCGATGGAATATTTGCTTTAATCAACCCCGTGATAACATCTACGCTGGGGCGTTGCGTGGCTACGATAAGATGCAAGCCCGCTGCACGCGCTTTTTGCGCCAATCGGCATATGCTTTCTTCCACTTCGCCCTTGGCTACCATCATAAGGTCGGCCAATTCGTCGATGATGATGACGATTTGCGGCAGGGTGGGTTCGTCATTTTCTGCCAACCAGTGGTTGTATCCTGCCAAATCTCTGTTGCCTGTTTCGGCGAACAGGTTATATCGGGTTTCCATTTCTGCCACTGCCCATGAGAGTGCGCCGCTGGCTTTTTTGGGCTCGGTTACGACGGGGATGAGCAGGTGCGGGATGCCATTGTATACAGACAACTCCACCACTTTGGGGTCAATCATCAGCAGCTTGACTTCATCGGGGCGGGCGTTGTACAGGATGCTGGCAATGAGCGTGTTGATACACACGGACTTGCCGCTGCCCGTCGCACCTGCAATCAACAAGTGCGGCATCCGCGCAATGTCCGTCACTACCGGCTCACCCGCAATGTCCTTGCCCACGGCAAACGCCAGCTTGGACGGGAAGTTTGTGAATTTTTCGCAGTCCAAAATATCCCGCAGGAAAACGGGTTGCGGCTCGCGATTGGGAATTTCGATGCCGACGGCGGACTTGCCGGGGATGGGCGCTTCGATACGTATCCCCTGCGCCGCCAACGCCAGCGCCAAGTCGTTGGATAAATTGGAAATGGCGGATACCTTCACGCCCGGCCCGGGGGCAATATCATAGCGTGTAACGGTAGGGCCTACGCTAACGGCCACCACTTTGGCTTCGACTTTGAAGGATTTGAGTGTTTCCTCCAGTTTGCGGGAGTTATCTAATATTTGTGTGCGCGTTTCGATGGCGTTGTCGGGTGCCTCGTAACGTGCCAATAAATCGATGGGGGGCAATTCGTAATCATCAAAGCTGTGCGGTGCTACAGCAGGTGCGGTAGGCGCAGCAGGTTCAATATACGGTTCTTCCCAATGGGGTGCGGCTTGATCTGCGCCGTCTACCAAACCATGCAGGGTGATGCCCGTATCGTCGTATTCCGCGTCATACGGCTCATCGTCCATGCCCGCGTCGAATGCTTTTTTGATCGATTCCTTGGGCGTGGTTGCGCTTGCCTTTTCGGGAAAAAGGACAACCTCTGCGCTGCGCGGGCGGGCGGGTTCCGGCGTGGCCATAGGTTTTGCCGCGGGTTTGACCCGGCCGAAAAGGGGCGCGGGTGCAGGATTCACCACTTCATCGGGTTCTTCCATTTCTTCTTGCAACAACCGCACCATGGGCAAATCGACTTCGCCGTCATAATCATCGTCTTCATAATTAATGTCGAGGTTACGTGCTTTGTCGTCGTCGATTTTCTTGCCGCGGGTGGGTAAAGGTGGCAAGCCGCGGGCTTCGCGCTCCAATCGTTCGTCTTCTTCGCGTTCTTCTTCCAACCGTTCGGCCTCGCGGCGTTCGCGGTGTTCATCCCAAGCATCTTTCGACTTATAAAAACCCTGCCGAACGATATATATAAAACTGCGCCCCGTGATTAACACGGACAAAATCAAAATAATCGCTACCAATATAATGAACGAACCCACATGGCCAAATACCGAGTACAGAATATCGCCAAACAATAAGCCGTAGATGCCACCGCCCGTCCGCAAACGCCCCAATTCACCATTGAACACGTATACCACACGCTGGAAGCCCGTCACCCCATAAGCCTCGGTGGTGCTGCGGCCAATAATATGTAACAGCGTTAATACAGCGGTAAACAGCCCAAGTGCCAATATCCATGGCAGGCGTATCTTCTTGGAAAGCAGCACACATACTGCGCCCACTACCAGCGCAATCGGCAGTACAAACGCACCGAAGCCGAAAAGCCCCAACAAAAAACCGTGTATTAAACTACCTACACGGCCCAACGCGCCGGGTGCAAAAACAGCCAGCAACAATAACAAACCCGCAACCACTACACCAATCGCTTTAACCTCACGATGCAACGCACCGGACGACGGGCGTGCGTCGCCCATTTTCCGATCAGCTTTGGACGTAGTATCAGCGGTTCCTTTTTTTCGCATAAAAATCCCACCTTTCGCAACAATATAAAGTATAGCATTATCATCCGTTTATGACAATTGTGTAACGAAAAGCAGTTTGTATCATGTCAATATGTATATTTGTGCCTCCTTTCGTGCAACCTATCATACTAGGATATGCCGTTTTTATTATCCAAACGGAGGTTGCAAATGGCAAAGAGTAAAGCATTAAGACAAGAAAAAATTAACCTGGATGAAATCATCGGCCTTAATATCCGGGCAGAACGCTTAAATCGCGAATTTACCCGCGATGAGTTGGCCGAAATGTTGGACTTGACCGTATCGCACATGGGTCTGATAGAACGGGGCGAACGCGGCGCAACGGCAGTGACGCTGTCCAAGTTATCCCGCGTATTGGACTTGCCCATCGACAATTTCTTTATTCCCCAATCCAAACCCGCGCTGCGCGAAGAACGCGTAGATACAAAAGCGGCGCTGCGTAAAAAAATTAATAGCATTATGTTAAATTTGGACGAAGAAAAACTAGCCTTTGTCGTGCATGTAATTCAAGGGTTAAATAAACGAGCTCCGAAGAAATAAAACAACAATACAATTCGTAGGACAAAATCTTAGAACTTGGCACACACCCTACGTTATACTCCTTCCAAGTCATCGGCGTATCCTAGACATCCGCACATGTACAAACGGCTCTCACAGCAAACTTATGCAAAAGTCACTGCGTGCATCCCGTAATTCACATGAAAAGGATCGAATCGTTACCACCGGACTACCGACTCGACAAGCCGCTGGCCAGCGCAGAGTCAACTTTGGGAAGTACTATAACGGGTGCCCACCTATTGCAACAAGCGCAACAAACATACAACTTAATAAAAATCGGAACTGCGAAGCCATCGCAGTCACCGGCAAGAGCAACGCAACAAACGTGTGTGCCCCAAACAATGGGGCAACACTTACCATCCATGCAGATATTATTTGCGTGGGTGTACATAACAGATAAAGCCCAAAAAGCCACCCGGCATCGGGTGGCTTTTTGCGTTGCGGTTATAGCTTATTCACTTACTTTAACTTTGCTGCCTTGCGTTTTTTGATGATCAGTGTACCGAGTGCGCCGATGGCCATGAGATTAATGGCTACGGCAATCCACAGGGTGCCGGGTATACCAGTTTGGGGCATTGGCCCCGTGGGTACGTTGGGAGTGCCGGGAGTAAATACCCAGCCGTTGCTTTCGCGCCATTCCCAATTGCCTTGGGGTACGTTGTTGTCGTCGATTTCGATGTAGCCGTTGCCGTCGGGGCGCAATTGGTTGCCGGAGCCGGGGGTGGGAGACGGCCGCAAGTTGGCGGTGCCGCCGCCTTCACGCTCGCCGTGGTTGTAACCTACGATGAAACGGTTGACGAGTGTGTTGTTGGGTGCGCTTGCCCCTGCGATGAAGGTCAGTACAATGGTATTGCCTTGGCCAAAGTTGGCCGGAACAGTGCCAAAGAAGAAGCCAATGGCGGTGTAACGAATATTGCCCGGTTGCGGCAGGCTGAAGGTAAACGCTTGGTTGGCGCTAACATTGGTTGCATGCGTATGCCAAACGCTGCTGCCTGCCACTTGGAATCGGATGTCATAAGTGACCCCTGCACTGTTGGTAAATGCAGGCAGGCTACCCGATACAAAGTACAATCCCACACCCGGAAGGTCGATAATTGAAAAATCAGAAACGTTCCGTCCGGCGCTGTTGTGGAAATTGCGGAGCGTCCAACTGATGGACTCACCCGGACGTACAACGGTACGGTCGGGGTTTTTGATAAGTTCTCCCGGTGCGTTAGTTGCAGGAGCAGTAGTGCCTCCGCCTGGTGCGGTTGTAACAGGAGCAGTCGTGCCTCCACCCGGTGCGGTTGTTGCAGGTGCGGTAGTGCCGCCGCCCGGTGCTGTCGTTGTAGGTGCAGTGGTTCCTCCGCCCGGTGCTGTTGTAACAGGAGCAGTGGTTCCTCCACCCGGTGCTGTTGTTGCAGGTGCAGTAGTACCTCCACCCGGTGCGGTTGTTGCAGGTGCAGTAGTACCTCCACCCGGTGCGGTTGTTGCAGGTGCGGTAGTACCTCCACCCGGCGCGGTTGTTGCAGGTGCGGTAGTGCCGCCACCTGGTGCTGTGGTTTGTTGCGCTGTTGTTTGCTGCGCTGTGGTTTGTTGCGCTGTTGTTTGCTGCGCTGTCGTCTGTTGTGCAGTGGTTTGTTGCGCTGTTGTTTGCTGCGCAGTGGTTTGTTGCGCTGTTGTTTGCTGCGCTGTCGTCTGTTGTGCAGTGGTTTGTTGTGCAGTGGTTTGTTGCGCTGTTGTTTGCTGCGCTGTGGTTTGTTGTGCAGTGGTTTGTTGCGCAGTGGTTTGTTGCGCTGTCGTCTGTTGCGCTGTCGTTTGTTGTGCAGTGGTTTGTTGCGCTGTGGTTTGTTGTGCAGTGGTTTGTTGCGCTGTCGTTTGTTGCGCTGTCGTTTGTTGTGCAGTGGTTTGCTGCGCTGTCGTTTGTTGCGCTGTCGTTTGTTGTGCAGTGGTTTGCTGCGCTGTCGTTTGTTGCGCTGTCGTTTGTTGTGCAGTGGTTTGTTGTGGAGTTGTTTCCACCGGTGTCGTTTGTTGCGGTGTTGTTTCTGCCGGTGTTGTTTCAGCTGGTGTTGTTTCTGCCGGTGTTGTTTCAGTTGGTGTTGTTTCTGCCGGTGTTGTTTCAGTTGGTGTTGTTTCTGCCGGTGTTGTTTCAACTGGTGTTGTTTCTGCCGGTGTTGTTTCAGTTGGTGTTGTTTCT